>Ga0154006_1000040_pt1 | contig 53534 bp, 46 predicted proteins | sample TSFL090MetaG_FD_104747 | JGI IMG/M metagenome (GOLD analysis project Ga0154006, IMG submission 104747) | Attine ant fungus gardens microbial communities from Florida, USA - TSFL090 MetaG | ecosystem: Host-associated > Fungi > Mycelium > Unclassified | place: USA: Florida, Wakulla State Forest...
CGACTGCGGCCCCTTTTTTTGTGTGCTGACCTGACGGGACCCTTGACGAAATGGGAGCATACATAAGGGAACCGTGGCGCTTAGCCAATAACTTTTTTTGTTTGTGGCGGGTGGGAACCCTTAAAACCGTTAGGTTGCATCCTCTTCTGAAAGGCCGTTTTCCGACCCGAACTTTTCTGTTGCCGCCGAAAAGCTGCTGGAGAGCGCTTCCACGCGTTCCAGGTTCTCGGATATGTGCTCATAGATATCTGGAAGGGCTGATGATAATATTTTATTAACCAGATTGATGTTTTCTGTTTCTAACTGCCCGACTTTTTTCATGACAGATGTTTGGCTATTTTTCAAATCTTCTAATTCCCTGACGATTTTAGCCATTAGCACATACTTTTCTTTCTTGTCCATACTTGTGTTTTACAGTGATATAATGTTTATCACGTTATAATTGTTTTTCTAAGTGATTGTTGACATGCGAATAGGCTATTTCAAATTTTTAACGTATTTGGTAATGTTATGTTAACCCATGATTTAGATAAGCAAACCTTTAAATTGTGAACTATATCAACTACCTTCGCGCGCAAGAAAATCTGCAGTTTTAAATTTAGTTTCTACATGATTAGTGTTAAGAATGTGTCACTCGCTTATGGCAAGCGCGTATTGTTTGATGAAGTCAATATAAATTTTACCAAAGGAAATTGCTATGGCGTGATTGGTGCTAATGGCGCCGGCAAGTCTACATTTCTTAAAATATTGAGTGGCGAGATCGAGCCAAACAAAGGTACGGTTGAGATTACGCCAGGTGAGCGTTTGGCGATATTGAAGCAAAACCAGTTCCAGTTTGATAACGAAACTGTCCTAAATACGGTATTGATGGGACACGAAAAACTGTGGAAACTACAGCACGAAAAAGATGCTATTTACGCTAATCCCGACGCGACCGAGGATGATTATATGAAAGCAGGAGAGATGGAAGCGGAATTTGGCGAGATGGGCGGTTACGAATCGGAAAGCAATGCCGGTTCATTGTTGAGCAGTTTGGGTATTGGCGCAGATATGCATTATACGTTGATGGCCGATATACCGTCCAATATGAAAGTACGTGTATTGTTGGCGCAGGCATTGTTCGGAAATCCGGATATATTGTTGTTGGATGAACCGACGAACGGTTTGGATATCGAAACGATCGGTTGGTTGGAAAATTTCCTTGCCGACTATCAAAATATTGTATTGGTTGTCAGTCACGACCGTCACTTTTTGGATGCGATCTGTACGCACGTTGCGGACGTTGACCGTCACAAAATCAAAGTATTCTCCGGAAACTATAGTTTCTGGTACGAAAGTTCTCAATTGATGGCGCGTCAGTTGGCTGACAAAAACAAGAAAATGGAAGACAAACGCCAAGCTTTATTGGACTTTATTGCCCGATTCAGTGCGAATGCTTCCAAATCCAAGCAGGCAACTTCCCGTAAAAAAGCTTTGGACAAACTCAATATTGAGGAAATAGAAGCTTCCAACCGTCGCTATCCTGGAATAATTTTCCAGCCATTGCGTGAAGTGGGCAACCAAATATTGAACGTAGAAGGTCTTAAGAAAGAAGTTGACGGAAAAGTATTATTCGATAAAGTCAATTTTAGCATTAATAAAGGCGAAAAAGTGGCATTTTTAAGCCAAAATCCATTGGCAATTACGTATTTCTATGAAATAATCAACGAAAATGCAACAGCGGATGGAGGTAAATATGAATGGGGTACTACCATCACGAAAGCCTATTTGCCTATAGAAAACAGCGAATTTTTCAGTGAAGGTTTGACCTTGATGGAATGGTTGCGCCAATATGTTCCGCCACACGTAACAGATGTGGACGAACCGTTTTTGCGTGGATTTTTGGGAAAAATGTTGTTTGCTGGCGACGAAATCATGAAGAAAACCAACGTATTGAGCGGTGGTGAAAAAGTTCGTTGCATGGTGAGCCGCATGATGTTGCAAAATCCGAACGTTATCGTATTGGATCAGCCGACCAACCACCTTGACTTGGAAAGTATTCAGGCGTTCAACGAAAGCTGTCAGAATTTTCCGGGTATCGTATTGATGACTTCGCATGACCATACTTTCATGGAAACCGTTGCGACTCGTATTATTGAATTGACGCCAAACGGTATCATTGATCGTTTGATGACCTTCGACGAATATTTGTCCGACGAGAGAGTAAAGGAATTGCGTAAGGAAATGTACCAATAGTTTTTTTGCAAAAAAATAATATGTTTTTTGCGGGAAAAGTATAACATTTGAAAAAAAAGTCTAGTGACTAAGAAAGAGCCAGTTATACTGATAACCAACGACGACGGCGTTTCCGCTCCAGGAATTCATGCTTTGGTGGAAGCCGCAAAAGGCTTGGGACGTGTCGTTGTCGTTGCTCCAGACAAACCGCAAAGTGGGATGGGGCACGCCATTACGATCAACCATCCGCTGCGGTTGACGTCTGTCAATTATTTCGGCGACGATGTGGAGGCTTGGCAGGTGAGCGGTACGCCCGTTGATTGCGTGAAATTGGCCGTGGCGGAAGTGCTGCACGCAGCGCCGACAATATGCCTGAGTGGTATTAATCACGGTGCTAACCATTCGATTAGCGTGATTTATTCCGGCACGATGTCTGCAGCGTTGGAAGCTTGTATTGAAGGCATCCCGAGTATTGGTTTTAGTTTGTTGGATCATAGTGTGGAAGCGGATTTTAGTGCGGCCCAAGTCTACGCCGCTAAAATTATTCGCGAAGTATTGTCGATGGAATTGGACAAACATACTTGTTTCAACGTCAATATTCCTGCCGTTCCCGAAAATCTGATCCAAGGTGTTAAGGTCTGCCGGCAAGCTTACGGTAAATACGAAGAAGATTTTGAAGCAAGGAAAGATCCTTCCGGTAAAAAATATTATTGGCTTACGGGACAGTTTGTCAACTACGACAAAGAAAATGATACGGATGTTTGGGCACTGGAAAACAATTATATCAGTGTCGTTCCGGTTACATTTGACTTGACGGATTACAGAACGAAGGAAAAGATTGAAAAATCATTTAAATACTAAATTGTGTTTTTGACCAAAGACAATTTTAAGTTGGGATTGATATTGGGCATTATCGCTCCAGTTTTTGGAGTGGTGCTGTATTATTTTCTCAAGTTTGCACATACGTTTTCCTTTGGTGAATTTGTGCAGATTCTAGTCAACCACAAACCGCTGGTGACGGCGATTTCTAGTTTTTCCCTATTGGCGAATGCCATTATTTTTACCCTTTACATCAATACGCGCAAGGACAATACGGCAAAAGGTATTTTCGTCGTGACCTGCTTTTATGCTATTGCGGCTTTGCTATTGAAGCTGTTTGTCAAATAATCGGAACTACATGTTTAAAAAGGTTTTTCATTTCATTTACGTGGTGTATGCCTTTTTGATGTTTTTTCTGTTGATGTTTGTCGTCGCGTTTTTTGTTTTTCTGTTTGTTTTTTTTCCAGAACCTAAGTCGGGCAATTATATTTACAAAACCTGCTATCTGTGGGCAGGTTCGTGGTTTTTTCTGATCGGGCTCAAGCACGAAATTATGTACGAAAAAGGCTGTGATGTAGACGGCCCGGTCGTTCTCGTTGCCAATCATCAGTCTTATATGGACATTCCGATGACGGTCCATTCGCTCAAGTCCGCTTATCGGATATTAGGGAAAAGTGAGATGGCAAAAATTCCCGTTTTCGGATTTATCTACAAAAAAGCGGTCATTATGGTTGACCGTTCGGACAGAAGTAAAAGAGGGCAGAGCTATCTGGAACTGAAAGCTTCCATACACAAAGGTTTGTCCGTATTGGTTTATCCGGAAGGTACGTTTAACGAAACAGGGCAGCCGCTCAAACACTTTTATGACGGAGCTTTTAAGTTGGCGCTCAATACACAGACCGATATCCAGCCGATGCTGATATTGGACACATTGGACCGTTTGCATTACGAAAGTGTTTTTTCTTTAAGTCCGGGAAAATGCAGAACCGTTTTTTTGCCAAAAATAACCGTGGATGGGCTTGAAAAGAAAGATCATGAAAAATTGAAAGCAATCGTTTTCAATACAATGGAAACGGCCATCAAGCGTTATGCAAACAGCAAACAATGAAAAACATTCCGTTTTAAATTATAATTTTACTCAATATGAAAAAAATACTTGTTACGGGAGGTTGCGGTTATATTGGCGCGCACACCGTGGTTGATCTTATTGAAAACAATGTGGAAGTGGTCTCTATCGACGACAATTCCAAATCGACGACCAGACTATTGGACGGTATCGAAAAAATCACGGGAAAAAGAATCAACAACTACAAAGTTGATTTGAAGGATTACGCCGCAGTAAAACAAGTGTTTGAAGAAAACCAGGATATTGACGGCATTATCCATTTCGCAGCATACAAAGCCGTCGGTGAATCCGTCGAACTACCTTTGTACTATTACGAAAACAACCTTATTGGTTTGGTCAACGTACTCAAAAACGTGGAAGCTTACAAAATTCCGTCTTTCGTATTTTCTTCGTCCTGCACGGTTTACGGCAGTCCGGACGAAATCCCTGTAACAGAACAGACGCCAACGAAACCCGCGGAATCTCCTTACGGCGCGACCAAACAAATGGCGGAAACCATATTGAAGGATTACGCAAAAGTACATCCTGAAACCAAGGTTGTGTTGTTGCGTTATTTTAATCCGGTCGGCGCACATCCGTCTATTGAAATAGGCGAATTGCCATTAGGTAGACCGCAAAATCTGGTTCCTGCCGTTACGCAGACCGCTATTGGAAAGCTGCCGCAAATGGTCGTTTACGGTGACGATTACGAAACGACAAGAGACGGAAGCTGTTTGCGTGATTTTATTCACGTTTCGGATATTGCGCACGCGCATACATTGGCGATTACGTATGTCGAAGCTGGAAAGGCGAAAACGAACTGCGAAATTTTCAATTTGGGTTCCGGTAATGGCGTTACGGTATTGGAGGTAATCAAAGCATTTGAAAAAGTAAGCGGCGTTAAACTGAATTATGTGATCGGGCCAAGACGCGCTGGCGACGTTGTTGCGATCTATGCCAATAATCAACATGCCGTTTCCGAACTGGGCTGGAATCTCCAATATAACTTGGACGATATGATGTCTACGGCATGGAAATGGGAGTTGAAATTGAAAGAAGAAGGCTTTTGATCCATGTAAGTTGATGATTTTCAAAATATCATTAAAAGTGGAGTTTGGGCGGCCAAACTTCACTTTTTTTCATTAACATTGCAAACGAAAACTCAATAAATCATTTATAATGTTAAAGGATACTATTAAGGTTCAGAACGAAAAAGAAACCAGAGCAGGCTTTGGCGAAGGTATATACGAAGTAGGCAAAAAGAACAAAGACGTAGTCGTATTGACGGCGGATTTGGCTGGTTCTTTCAAATTGGAACCTTTTATCAAGGATTTTTCCGACAGATACCATGAAGTAGGTATTGCGGAAGCCAACATGATGGGCATGGCTGCTGGTTTGACAATCGGTGGCAAAATTCCTTATACAACAACATTTGCCAATTTCAGTACGGGACGCGTGTACGACCAAATTCGTCAAAGTATTGCGTACAGTAACAAAAACGTCAAAATATGTGCTAGCCACGCTGGTTTGACGTTGGGTGAAGACGGTGCGACGCACCAGATTTTGGAAGATCTTGGCATGATGAAAATGTTGCCAGGAATGACCGTTATCAATCCTTGCGACTTTAACCAGACTAAAGCGGCAACAATCGCGATTGCCGATTACGAAGGTCCTGTTTATTTGCGTTTTGGACGTCCAAAATGGCCAAACTGGACTTCTGTTGACGGTAGCGATTTCGTTATCGGAAAAGCGCAGATCATGTCTGAAGGTACGGACGTTTCGATCTTTGCTTGCGGACACATGGTCTGGAAAGCAATCGAAGCGGGCATGGCTTTGGAAGAAAAGGGAATCAGCGTAGAGGTCATCAATATCCACACGATCAAACCTTTGGATACGGAAGCGATCATCAAATCTATTTCCAAGACCAAAGCTGCCGTTACGGTGGAAGAGCACAATATTTGGGGTGGTTTGGGCGAAAGTGTAGCGCACGTAGCTGCTGCCAATTTCCCGGTTCCTATCGAATTGATCGGTACGAAAGATACTTTCGGAGAAAGCGGTACGCCAGAACAACTTTTGGAAAAATATGGTTTGGATGCTCCACATATTATTGCAGCAGTAGAAAAAGTACTAGCAAGAAAGAACGCTTAATTTTGACTGGCGATAAATTTTTTAAACCCACCGCATTAGGTGGGTTGTTTTTTGTTTCATACATTTATCGTCATTTTTCATACGAAACATTAAAGTCAGCAGGCTTTGACGCATTTAGACGATACCATACTACTCCATCAATTTCGCAACGAGGCGACTCGGGTACAGGCTTTCAACGCGATGGTAAAGAAATACCAGGAAAAGCTGTATTGGCATATTCGCAGAATGGTCGTTAATCACGACGACGCGAATGATGTTCTGCAGAATGTATTGATCAAAGTTTGGAAGAGTCTGGAAAATTTTCGGGAAGACAGCCAATTGTACACTTGGCTGTATCGTATTGCCACCAATGAATGTTTGACTTTTCTGGATCAGCAGAAAAGGAGGGAAGCCAGTAGTTTCGAGGATGTGGAGGAAGTGCTGGTAAACAAAGTCAAGGCGGAACCTGGATTTGATGCTAAAAAAATTGAATGGAAACTCCAGTTGGCCATTCAGGCGCTTCCTGAAAAACAAAGGCAGGTGTTCAACCTGAGATACTATGATGAAATGCCCTACGAAAAAATGAGCGCTATCCTGCATACCAGCGAAGGTGCATTGAAAGCGAGCTATCATCATGCCGCAAAAAAAATAGAAGATTTCCTAAAAAATAATTTGTGATTAAACATTCTTCTCAAAAAAGCATCTAAGCTTGAGAATGTAATGCATAATGATGAGCAGCACGGTTGAAAATATAAAGCTGGAACTGGATGAATTAGGTTGTAACCAATTGATGAGGTTGCAGTCCGTCAGTCCGTTTCAGCAACCGAATGCTCATTATTTTGAATCGAATCTTTCGCTCATTGAGGAAAAAGATTTGTTGTTTCCTTATTCAAAAGAAACGGTTTTTGACGTTCCACTACATTATTTTGATGATTTGTCGGCAAATGTCATGGATATTGTATTGGATGGGCAGGAAGATCAAGCATACGATTTCGAAGTGGAAAAAATCAAAATGCCTTTTGCCCTCCCGGAAAACTATTTTGAGCAGCTGCGTCCTGAGTTTGTGGACAAGGAAATCCGTTTCGAACAAGAAAAAAGCACTGCTAAAGTCGTTTCCTTCTTTCGGAACCTTAACAAATACGTGGCAGCGGCGGTTATATTGGTATTGTTCAGCGTTGGCGCCAATATCATGTTGCACGTGAAGGAAGAACGGAACGCTTATCAGATGCTGCACAATATGAATATCAACAATGAGTTAGCTGATGTGCCGACGGAAGAGATTTTTAATTACCTGAACGAGAGCGCATCCAAAAACATGGATTATCTCATCAATCATCCCGATGGCAGCAATCTCATCAACAAGGTTTTATTGCAGGACCGCGATAAACAACGCTCTTCCGATGATGAAGTACTTCAGTTTTTGTCGGATGAGGATCATGGTTTTTAATGTTTAAGACCGATGAATGATATTTTTTTGAAAAAAATAAAGAAAAAATATTTTTTAATTGTTTTTCTTTCAATTTATTCCTACTTTTGTGATGCACAAATGTTAAGAAACAGGGAAGGTAAACTGGAGACAATTAAGATGTCTTACATAACAAAATGCTTAGGATTAAGTGATAAAGAAGCACAGCAGTTTTGGGTCATTTATCCTCAATATCTAAAAGACCTTTCTGGTATAAAACATAAAGCAGAAAGGGTTGAAATTGAAACTAAGGAAACACTCAATATCCGTAAAAAATATCGTGCTGAGTTGATTCCGGTTCTGAAGGATTCGCAGAGAGTGGAACGTGTCTTTACACTTGAGCGAAATTATAGGGAAATGCTTCGAAGAGAATTAAGAAAACGCACATCAGCGGATTCTGGAAAATGAACTTCGAATAAAAATATACGAGACTTTTCAAAAAGTCTTAAACTTAGGTGTTTTTCATAGGTTAGCAACGGCCAGCTTTTTCTAAAGCAGGCCCTTTTTTTTATACGGGTTATTCAGTCCATTTTACTTGATAAATAGGCGTACAAGTCCCATTTTCTCCCAAAATTTTACTTCTTTTGCTAGTTGTAAGGTAATAAATCCTTCCCCTAATCCTTCCCCCAGGTAATGGCTAGGGGTAATACGCCTTTTGAATAATTCGTTTTGCAGACTCAAAATAGAATGTGATGTTCGCGGACGTCTTACAAATACATAAAGCCCAATACAACCAATAGCAACGTATTGGCTAGGATCAATCCGTTCAGCCAATTGTTCCAGCGAACATATTTTTGTTCCTTTTTTGAATAATTTACGTAGTATTTTACACTTCGGAAGCTTGTAATGGATTTAAGGCAATCCCGCATGTAAAAAGACTTTTCAATATGGCTAAAATTAATGACTTTGAACAGAAATAAAATTACCAAGGAAATAAATAGGTAGACAATGGACATTTAGAAGCTTTTTTACGCGGCTAAAGTTAGTATTTTAAATTAAAAGATGTTAACTTAATGTTGCTTATTTCATTTCTATCACCATGGGATGATTCGCTAAAGAAAGGAAATATTCCAAATAGTCGGCCTTGTCGATCATCCTAAAACTTTCTTCTATGAAATTGATCGTTTCAATATCTTTTTTGGCTTGTACCATCAATTCTCTTCTGGAAGTCTCTTGCGTGGCAGATAGAATGATTCGGTATCTTTTGTCATTATCCAAACAAAGGACGATAAATTCAAATATTTCCTTTTCCATTTATTTAACCCTTTATGGTGTAAAGAAACGAAATAGAATGCAATTTTGTGGCTCATTCCGTCCGATAAATAAAAAACAATAGAAGAACAGATGAAATTTGGAAAAGTAGACGATGCGTCCAATATAGATTTCCGTTTGCCGAAGGATGCTCCGGCGACTGCGGCTTTGCTGGAAAAAAAACGTTCGGAGGCGCCGATGGCAGTTTATATTGGCTGTGCAAAATGGAACAAAAACGATCTGAAAGGTTTTTATCCGAAAGGCGTTAAGGACGAACTGAAGTATTATTCGCGGGAGTTCAATTGTATTGAGATGAACGCGACTTTCTACAAAATGCCGGACTTGGCTCAGGTCGAAAAATGGAAGGAAAAAGTGCCGGAAGGATTCAAATTCTGCCCTAAGATTACCAATACGGTCAGCCATTTCAAGCGTTTGTTGAATGCCGAAAAAGATGCGGAAGCTTTTTGTAATGCGATTGCGGGATTTGACGAAAATCTGGGGACGGTTTTTCTGCAACTGCACGACAATTTTGGGCCGCGGGACTATGATCGTTTGCGGCATTTTTTGCAAACATTTCCGAAGGGGATTCCGTTGGCTGTGGAAGTGAGAAACCATCAGTGGATGGATGCTGCTGCGGTTTTTGCAAAATATACGGCACTATTAGAAACGTGTGAAATGTCCAATATCATTGTGGATACGGCCGGAAGGCGAGATTTGCTGCATATGCATTTGACGAATAATACGGCTTTTGTACGGTACGTTGGGGCGAATGCGCCGACGGATTATAATCGTTTGGACGAATGGATGGGACGTATTGCGGAATGGAAAAAGCAAGGTTTGAAAACGTTGTATTTCTTCATTCACCAAAATGTGGAAGTTGAATCTCCTTTATTGGCGGCGCATTTTATACAAGGTCTTAACCGTGAATTGGGTATGAATCTAAAAGTTCCCAATAAGGAACAGCAAGCCAATACATTGTTTTGATTTTCATTGTTGGTCAGCGACCAACAATGATGATGAAATTGCTGCTTTTTCTAGGAATTGTCGTTTTCCGTATTGTCGTCTTTTGCGGATTCCAGCGGTTTGAGCAGTACTTTTTCGACCGAACTGCGATACATTTTGACGATAATCATCTGATAACCATCTTGTTCCATCGTTTCGCCCTCAATAGGCACCGAACCGTGATGGAACGTGATCAATCCGGACAAAGTGCTGTAATGATCGCTTGTTGGTAATTGCAGCGGCAAAAGTTCGTTGATGTCTTCTATTGATTCGTGTGCCAATACAAGATAGCTGCCGTCAGCTTGTGGTTCGACAATTGGCAGTTCCGCATCGTGTTCGTCCTGGATATCGCCGACCAATTCTTCCAAAATATCTTCCATCGTAACCAAACCTGCAATATCGCCGTATTCGTCCGTGACCATCGCCATTTGGTTGTGTTCTTTTTGGAAAGTTTTCAGCAAGTCCTTGATTTTCATGCTGTCCGGAATGAAATACGCCGGACGCAGAATGCTTTTTATATTGGCGTTTGGATTTTTGTGCAAAGCCTGTAAAAGGTCTTTTACGTACAAAATGCCCAATACGTCGTTGAATTTTTCGTTGTAAACCGGATAACGCGAATAGCCTTCCTGCGTTACAAAATCAATGATTTTTTGAAAAGGAAGATTGATGTCGACACCGCAAATATCTTTTCGGTGGACCAATATATCCTTGACACGGCGCACGTCGAAGTCAAATACATTTTGGATCAGTTCGATTTCCGAATTTTCGATTGCGCCGCCTTCCCCGCTTTCCGAAAGAATCAGTTTGATTTCTTCTTCCGAATGAATATCCTGTTCCTGTACGGGAGAAATGCCGATAATGCGCAAAATCGTATTGGCCATTCTGTTGAGCATCCAGATGAACGGACGGAACACAAAGTAAAACGCGCGCAGTGGCAACGCTACAAAAAGCGTTGTATTGACCGCTTTGCGGATGGCGATGGATTTGGGTGCCAATTCTCCGAAAACGATATGTAAAACCGTGATGAGCGCAAAGCCCAATATAACGGAAAGTTTGTGTAAGATATTGACGTCTATGCTGATATGAAAAATGCCGATGAATTTCAGGATGATTGCCGTTACGACTTCTTCGCCGACCCAACCTAATGCAAGAGAGGCGATCGTGATTCCTAACTGAGTGGCTGCAAGATAGTTGTCGAGATTGGCAGTTACTTGTTTGGCGGCTGCTGTAGATTTGGAAGAACCTTTTGTGGTGTCATTCAGCTGGGTTGTTCGGACCTTGACAATAGCAAATTCTGCTGCTACAAAAAAACCATTTAACAATACCAATAATATTGTCGAGATTACCTGAAACGTCATTGTATAAATTACGGTTACAACAATATTACATTAAAAAGCCTTACCATCGTGCAAACGTTGTATTATTTTATCCTAAATACTGCGGAAAACATTAAAAAGAAACTAAAATCGTACCTTTGCACACTCAATTTTGTGCCCTTGCGGCATGATTCACAAAAGATATATGAAGAACGAAAAAGAAACCAACAGAAGGAAAACCTTCGCCATCATATCGCATCCGGATGCGGGTAAAACGACGTTGACCGAAAAGTTTCTGCTTTTTGGTGGCGCGATCCAGACTGCCGGAGCCGTCAAGAGCAACAAGATCAAGAAAGGCGCGACGAGTGACTTTATGGAGATTGAGCGTCAGCGTGGTATCTCCGTGGCTACGTCGGTGATGTCGTTTGAATACGAAGGATTTTTGATCAACCTGTTGGACACACCCGGTCACAAGGATTTTGCGGAAGATACCTACCGTACGTTGACCGCCGTGGACAGCGTTGTATTGGTGATCGACAGCGTCAATGGGGTAGAAGACCAGACGCGCAGGCTGATCGAGGTTTGTCGTATGCGCAATACGCCGGTCATCGTTTTTGTCAACAAAATGGACCGTGACGGTAAAAACCGTTTTGATCTGTTGGAAGAAATCGAAAATGAACTGAAGCTGAGTTTGCATCCGATGACTTGGCCGATCAATAGCGGAAAGGATTTCAAAGGGGTGTACAACTTGCGTGACAAAAACCTTTTGCTGTTTTCGCCCAATACGAAAGCGGACGAAGATTCGATGATGATCGATAATCTTTCGGATAGTATATTGGACCAAAAAGTAGGCGAACAAGACGCGGAGATTTTGCGTGAGGACGTGGAATTGATTGATGGCGTTTACGGTGAACTGGACGGCGACGCTTACCTAAATGGTGATGTTGCACCTGTATTTTTTGGAAGTGCGATCAACAATTTCGGTGTACGCGAATTGCTCAATACGTTTGTTCAAATCGCACCTGGACCACTCGCGCGTCAAAGTAGCAAACGTGTCGTTGCGCCTAACGAGGACAAATTCAGCGGATTTGTATTTAAAATCCACGCCAACCTTGATCCCAAACACCGTGACCGTATTGCGTTTTTGCGTATCTGTAGCGGCGAATTTGAACGCAACAAATATTACCGTCATGTACGTCTGGACAAAAATGTACGTTTCAGTACGCCGTACAGCTTCTTGGCGCGTAGCAAAGATATTATTGACAATGCTTATCCGGGCGACGTGGTCGGTTTGTTTGATACAGGAAACTTCAAAATTGGCGACACGCTGACGGAAGGCGAAGATTTTTACTTTACCGGGATTCCGTCTTTTTCTCCTGAAATATTCAAGGAGCTGGTGAACAAAGATCCTATGAAAACCAAGCAGATGGAAAAAGGTATCAGCCAGTTGACGGACGAAGGTGTTGCACAGCTGTTTACGCAGTTTGGCGGTACGAAAAAGATTATTGGTTGCGTGGGGGAATTGCAGTTTGAAGTTATCCAATATCGTCTTTTGCATGAATACGGTGCGTCCGTGGAATTTCGCCCGATGCCTTTTTACAAAGCGTGTTGGTTGACTTGCGACGACGATGCCAAATTGCAGGATTTCCTACGCTTCAAACAACAAAACTCCGGCGAAGACAAAGACGGAATGCCCGTTTACTTGGCGCAGAGCGAATGGTTTTTGGATACGGAAATCCGAAACAATCCAGATATTAAATTCCACTTTACGAGCGAAATCCATAAGCAGGAAATTGCGGGATAAAAAGACGGGAAGTCGGGAAATGTCAGTAAGACGGAAAGCAAAACGGCGCGAGATCATTCTCGCGCCGTTTTTTATTTTTTTCCTAAAATTATTTCTTTCTAATGATTCCCAAGTTGATTAAGTCTGCCGAATCCAAAGCAGGTGTTTCTTGTTTGGATACTCTGTCCAATACAAGGTGCGCTACTTTTTTGGCGTCTTCTTCCGTTGCAAACGGTTGGTGCCCAGAAATAACCGGAATAAATGGTTGGTCAATATATAAAGTCGTGTCGACGTAGAGTTGGTAACCCCAACCGCCGGGAACTCGTATGGTTTTGATGTTAACAAAAACTTCCCCTTCGTGGGAAGAGGAAGTCTTTGTTTTGCATCCCAATAGGCTTAGGATGCTTATTATCGCAATACTATTTGTCAGAATTTTCATCGTAAGTTGCTGTTGGGTCAAATTGGCTGAAGTTGTTGGTTAAGTCTGTGCCTATAGCTCCTGTTCCTACATAACCATAATTGCCTAATGCAAAACCCACTGCTCCTGCACGGCTTGTTTGCTGGTATGGCGTACGTACTTCCCATAAATCGGTGCTGAAATTATAAGCCCATGTATTGGAGTTGTTACCTGTTGTCAGATAGGCCCAATCGCCAATCGTAAACGCCACACCGTTGGAACGAGTGATAGATGTGTAACTATCATCGTATGTATCAGAACTGATACTGATGATTTTACGTAATTGTGTCCAAGTAGTGCCGTCGAAAGCGAAAAAGTCGTTGGTTAGGCCGGCATTTCCGCCGTTTCCTGTTACGATATAGGCTGTATTGTTATGCGTAAAAGCTACAGCACCATATTTGTTGTCTCCAGGGTAATCATTTGCTGCGTCAACCTTCCAGTTGCCGGAAGCAGGATCATATTGGTAAAAATCGGCTAACGGGTTCTTCTGGTCGTCTAGTCCTGTTCCGATATAACCTTTACCGTTGATGGCGAAACCAACCGCTTGCTGTCTTGCTACTGCTGGCAGGTCTGCTTTTTTAGTCCATTGACCGCTTTGTGTATCATAAGCGTAAAAATCTTTTAAGTTTGTGCTTGTGCTGTCGTCATATCCTGAACCTACATAACCAATACCGCCAATACTGAAAGCTGATGCGTAATATCGACCTCTTGGCATACTAGCTACCTGTGTCCATGAGCCATAGCCGGCATTGGCTTTTGCGGAGAATCTCCAAAAATCTGCAAGCCTCGTTAATTGTGTATTGCGATCTGCCCCGCCTTGACCTGAACCGACATAAGCAACGGAATCACCTATCGTGAAAGATGCTGCATAAGCTCTTACCGGACCTTTAAATGGAGCTTTTTTGATCCAGTTGCCTTCCGTTGTGCTACCTCCCACGGAGCTACTTTTGTTACAAGCGCCCAATGAAATCACCAAGGTGCCTATTGCCAATGCAGATAAAAATCTTTTGTTCATATAAGTCTTTAAAATTTTGCCTAAAGTAGAGATGTTTATTATAAGTGAAATGTTAAAATGCTAAAATAGCCGAACTAATTTGCTTTTCGGGGTTTTCGTCGCACCGTTTCATTTCAAAAACTTGGCAAATGTATAATAAAAAGTATTTGCAACTACGAACCGCTGTATTTTTTCGTTTTTTGTTGTGGATTGTATTCGTTTCGTATTGAAAATGTACTTTTTTGATTGCTCCGTGGTTCGTGTCTTTTCGAACCACCCTTTGCGGCAAAACAGCATCATCTACATTTTATATTGTGTGGTTCGTGCGGACATGAACCATGGGAATGAGGTTTTTCCAACAGCTGTGGTCAGTTGTCGAAAACGGCGATGATTGTTTTGTGTCATTCGGTCATGGGAAACTCGCTTCTTTTTGTATCGTATTCCTCCTGTTTTAAACGGTGGCCAAAATGTCTTTTTTGACGGACTTGTTTTTTTTAAGATATTTGCGCGCAATTGATTTTCGGGCACTTTTATCATAAAAAAAAGTGAATTTGCGGTTTATTGTTTCTGACATGGATGTTTGTTGACGTCCAAAGATTAATTTGCCGGATTATTTATTACATTTTAAACAGACGAATGAAGAGTCGTACATCGCGTTTTTATTTTGGAATATTGGCTATGCTCGCTGTTGCGGTAGGGTTGCATTCCTGTACCAAGGCGGACATTACTTTTGGGGATCAGTGGGTGGAAAATGGTTATTCCCAAGTCAATATGGTGGATACTTTTGCGCCGCAAATGTCGACTATTTATGTGGATACGTTTCCAACCAACGGAACGGGATATTCTTTAATAGGTGTGTACAAAGATCCGGCTTTGGGCGTAGTAAAGGCGTCTACTTACATGCGATTGCAACCACCAGCCGTTACCAATGGTATCATTGACAGTTTGGCCGGTGCGGTTTACGATTCGGCGGTGGTGTATCTCAAACTGAAAAACAACGAATACGGCGACACCACGCAAAACATGACGTTGAACGTCTACCAACTCGCGAAAGAAATCAACTATTACGACAATACGAGTAACCTGTACAACAATACTTCGTTCGACGTGAACAGTACGCCCATCGGTACGCGTACGTTTACGCTTAATCCCAATATCGATCACCGTGCGACGGGTGATACTTTGCTGATCCGTCTAAGCGATGTTTTGGGACAGGATTTGTTTGAAAAAGTACGTAAAAACAACCCGATTATCCAAAACACGACGGATTTTTTGACGTATTTCAAAGGGGTGAAAATTTCGGCTTCCGCGACCGACAACAATGGTTTTATGTTCAATGCGGCGGACAGTGCTTCGATCAGAATTTATTATACCGTCCCTGGCGTTGGCGAACGTATTCGTCAATATACAGAGTTTACGTTGAACAACAGTGCTTATCAGTTTAACAATATTTCAATTGACCGTAGCAGTACGGCACTCGGCAATGCTGGTATTGGAAGGCTTAATCGCGATGTCCCTTCTACGTCTACGGGGCATTTGTCTTATCTGCAACAATCTACGCAGACGGCGATCAAGTTGACTTTCCCTAGCGTGAAAAACATTGTTTACCGTTCTAACTATCTTCGTTTGGTAAAAGCGGTATTGACGGTGGCGCCGCAGAATAGTTCGTATTTACCGTATTATGCAGTTCCTTCGGCATTGTATGTAGCCCCAACTGCAAACTATAATAACGGTTATACGGAATCTATGGGCATTCCTAGTGCGCCTTATCTGGATCCATCAATAAGGCAATACAGTTATACTTTTGACATTACGAGCTATATCAACAGTACGGAATTGGCTACGGAAGACCTTACCGGACGAGGTTTGGTTATGTTCGTTCCGGCTTCCGTGTACAAATCGAGCATTGGCCGATTGATTGTCGGCGATATCGCCAACCAGAAAAACAACAAAGGTGGTATCAAACTTCAGTTGTATTACCTATCCGTGCAATAGTCAAAACATACAGTTAACAGAAAGAAATTCATGAAAATCAATAAAAGCAGTCTTTTTATATTGTTGGGCGTTTTCGCTTCGATAAAGTTCGGTGGATTGTATGCGCAGACAAATGCATCTCCTTACAGCATGATCGGGATCGGGGATATCAATTACAATTACTATGACCGTTCCGCAGGTATGGGAAATAGCGGTATCAGTTTGTCTTCTCCCAATGGTTCTTACATGTACCTTGCCAATCCGGCATCTTTTGCAGATTTGAGGGATATGTATTTCAAAGGTGAGGTTTCCGCTAATTTCAAAGGTGTAAGCTATAGCGGCAATCCGTTGAATACTTCCGCCAAAAACAATTCCACTGATTTACAGTTTCAGAAAATATTGTTTGGGTTAAAAGTCAAACATTGGTGGGGTATGGGTTTTGGCTTGAAACAATTCAGCAGTATCAACTACACCTACACTGGTACACAAAACATCAACAATTCCAATATCACTGTTCCGATCAATATTGACGGTCACGGCGGCCTGAACCAGTTTTTCTGGACAAATGCGTTTCGTGTGGCCAAAGGTTTGAATGTCGGTATTGAGTCGAGCTATTTGTTCGGAAGCCAGCAGCAGCAGAAAACAATGACTGCCGACGGTATAATCAATTCCGAAGACCTCAATACAACCGTTACCAATTATTACCACAAACTATATTTCAAAGGTGGTATCCAATACCATACGAAGTTGAACGACAGATGGCGTTTGGGTATTGGTGTGATCGGTTCGAACAAATCCGTATTGAGTGGCAATACGACGTACGACTTGACGCAGGGCAATCTGGATCAATTGACTGTTCCTACTACGATCGTCAAAGATTCAGCTATTGGAACGACTAAGTTTACCTTGCCGTTGATGTTGGGCGGCGGTATTTCCTTGAATTACGACAACAGGTGGACTTTCGCAGCGGACTATCAGCGTCAGCAATGGAAAGATGCCGGGAATCCTAGCGGTTTGGGTTATTTCTATGGCAATGCACAACGTATTTCCGGCGGTATCGAATATGCCAAAAAACAAACCATCATCCAAAATGGTTACGTTTCTGAAATGGAACGTTACTTCTTCCAGTTTGGTGGCTACTATACACAAGGTAGTTTGAATGTCCGTGGCAAGCGTATTGATGATTTTGGCGGTACGGTTGGTTTTGGTGTCAATGCCAAAAACAGAGGTTTTGGTGCCGGTCTGGGTTACATTATCCATTTGGGTGTGGGCAGCCTAGGCACGACAAGCAACAATCTTGTTCGCGAAACTTATTATCAGGCTGGCGTTACTTTGTCGTTCAACGATTTCTGGGATGCCAGAAAGAAAGTGATAGATTAGTCGTCAGTATTGGAGAACTGAAATAAAAATAACAATCCCCCGCAAAAACTTGCGGGGGATTGTTATTTGAAAAAGTAGGTTATTGAATATGGAAAAACGTACTATTTTATAGCTCACTGATGACTGACCACAGACAACTGTTTTAAAACTTCCATCTCACAAACGCTTCCATCGCAGCATATTTCGTAAGTCCCAATTGCGAATAAAGGTCTGCGGTATTGGCGTTTCTGTCTTCCGCTCTTTGCCAAAATTCACGCGCATCCGTTCCGGCAAAAGGTACCATGTCTTTCTGGCTTTGGTGGAAGTAGATATTGTAGCGTTTCGCCAATACTTGGTCCGGGCTCATCGGGATCGCCATTTCAATATCTGCAATATCCCATTCTTGCCAAGCGCCTTTGTACAACCACAACCAACAATCTTTCAACCATTCGTCGCCGTCAGCTTTGATCTGTTGCAAAGCTTCCATGATGATATTGAAACAAACCTTGTGCGTACCATGTGGATCGGCCCAGTCGCCGGCAGCATATATTTGGTGCGGTTTTACTTCACGCAAAAGTTTGATCGTGATGTCCACGTCAGCCTGTGTCGGAGGCAATTTTTCAATAGTGCCGGATTCGTAAAAAGGCAGGTTCAGAAAATGAATATGGTCGTTAGGCAAACCGACGTGGTTGGCGCCCGCTTTCGCTTCACAGCGACGGATCAAACCTTTGATTTGACGGACGATTTCCGTGTCTTTGCCATCTTTTTCTTTTGTTGCCAAAAAAGCTTCCGATTCTTTCAGTATCGATTCACTTTTCGAACTGTCCGTCCCGGTCAATTTGTCAAAACCCACCGCAAAATCCAGGAAGCGTCCCACAAATTCGTCCGTAACGGCAATGTTTCCGCTTGTTTGGTACGCTACGTGCACGTCGTTTCCTTGCTGTACCAATCTTTCAAATGTGCCGCCCATGCTGATGACGTCGTCGTCCGGATGCGGAGAAAACAATACGACACGTTTTGGATAAGGTTCGCTTCTTTCCGGATGGTTGGGCAATACCGCGTTTGGTTTGCCTGCTGGCCAACCCGTGATGGAATCGCGAAGCTGATAGAAAACTTCCAGATTGATCTGGTAAGCATCGCCTTTGTATGCCAATAAATCACCCAAACCGTTTTCCGCATAGTCGTTGTGGCTTAGGCTCAATATGGGTTTTTTGACTTTCAAAGCCATGTTGATGACCGCTTTTTTGACCATGTTTGGCTTCCATTCCACTTCGCCGGTCAACCATGGCGCTTTGTTGCGCGTCAATTCGCTGGCGCCACTTTCGTCCAATACGAAAAGACTATTGGGATGCTGTTGCAATATGCTTGCGGGAACTTGTTCTGTTACAGGGCCTTCCACTGCCTGTTTCACGATTGGCGCTTTGCTGCTCCAAGCCATCAATACGACTTTTTTGGCGTGCATGATCGTGCTGATGCCCATCGTGACGGACAATCTCGGAACAAGCAAAATATTGTTCTGGAAATCGCGCGAATTAGCTAAACGCGTTTTGTTTTCCAATACTTGTAGGCGCGTGATGGAGTTGACGCTGCTGCCCGGTTCGTTGAATCCAATATGGCCGTTGTCGCCGATTCCCAAAATCTGCAAATCAATACCGCCCGCTTCGACGATATCTTTTTCGTATTGGAGGCAAGCCGCTTTGACCTGCTCTTTGTCCAATGTGCCGTCCGGAATATGGATGTTTTTGGGATCTATGTCAATATGGTTGAACAAATGGCTGTGCATAAAGCTCCAATAGCTTTGCGGCGCCGATTTCGCAATCGGGAAATATTCGTCCAGATTAAAAGTGACCACGTTTTTGAACGATAGACCTTCTTCTTTGTGTAGGCGCACAAGCTCGTTGTACGTGTCGATCGGCGTGGAACCTGTCGCGAGACCCAATACACATTTTTCGTTTTTGGACTGTTTTTCCTTGATGAGGTCAGCTATCTGTCGGGCAACGTGTATCGCGCCGTTTTTGGGCGTGTCAAAAATCGCTACCGGGATTTTTTCAAAAGAATCTACCAAGTTCATGAGACAATTTTTTTAAGATGATTTGATGTCAAATATACTTTGTCATGCCATTGCTTTATCAGGCAAACGATTGTGCTGCAAACGGCTTCGACAAAGGTATTTTCTTTTCCTTTATTTTAAAAACTTTTTAAAATATTTATTAAGTTGAGCGTTTCATACAGCCTTTCCGTTAATTTTGTAGCATAGAAATGTGGCAATGAACAAGATGAAATGGAAAAATTGGGACGGCGTGGAGACGGTGCTGAAAGCAGGGATCATCAGGCAACTGTATTTCGAAAACAGGTTGTCTTGTCTTGACCTGAGCCTGGCTTTGGGAAAGAGCGTGCCCGTGATTACCAAACAAGTTGCGGAACTGATCCAGTCAGGCTGGTTGAAGGAAGCTGGTCAAGCGCCTTCCAGTGGTGGTCGCCGTCCGATGTTGTACGCTATCCAAAAAACGGACAGCTATATTGTCGCGGTTGCGATGACGCGCATGGGCGTCCATATTTCTATATTGGACATCCAAAACCGACCAGTCGTGGAAACGCAATATTTTGACCTAGACCTGACGAAAAATGAAAAAGCGGTTCCTGTTATATTGGAAAAAATCTCCGCGGTGATTGAAAAATCGGGTATTGAGCGCGAAGCTATATTGGGCGTGGGCGTTTCGATGCCGGGATTTATCGACGTGGCCAAGGGCGTCAATTATTCGTATCTGGAAATGGCGGGAAATATCCCTTTACGCGATTATTTGTCCGAAAAATTACAGCTTCCCGTTTATCTGGACAACGATTCGTCTGTGTTGGCGTTGGCGGAACTACGTTTTGGCGCGGCAAAAGACAGGAGGGATGTCATGGTAATCAATATTGGTTGGGGCGTTGGACTGGGAATGATCGTCGACGGCAAATTGTTTCGCGGCCATTCGGGATTTGCGGGCGAGCTGAGCCATATTCCGATTTCGGATAATGACAAATTGTGTACCTGCGGCAAAAGAGGGTGTCTGGAAGTGGAAGCGACTTTGTTGGTGGCGACACAGCAGGCAATCGAACAAATCCGTTCACGTAAAATCAAAACCTTGAAACTTTCCGATAATATCTACGAAATGAGCGAACGGCTGATGGCGGCCGCGGAAAACGGCAACCAGGATGCTATTGCTTTGTTTTCGGAAATGGGCTACAAAATCGGAAAGGCGCTGGCCATATTGATACACATCCAAAATCCGGAATTAATCGTATTGAGTGGTCGCGGTGCTGCAATCGGGCGGTTGCTATTGGCGCCGATACAGCAAGCTTTGAATAAATACTGCATTCCGCGTCTATATGAAAACACGAAACTGAAAGTTTCGCAATTAGGAAAAGACAACGCGCTGATCGGTGCGGGCGCTTTGGTGATGGAGAACTTTGGGAATGGATAGTTGATAATGGACATATTGCCACATTTTGATGATAAAATATTTACGTTTATTATGAATGTGTGTTTTATTAGCCTGAAAAGCTAAGATATGCGTAACTCCGGGTGTCAACCCGGAAGACAATAAATATGGGTGAAAGGGTTCAATAGATATAGGCATTGTGACATTATGCTTTAGCTGCTTTAAAATTCAAATTCGCTCACCAAAATTCCGTCTTTGCCGTGGTCCGACTTGCCGTTTTGGAAGGTCAGCATTTTTCGGGTTTGCCTGTTCGAACTGTACAGCAAATAAATCTCTACGGAAATGGTCGTCGGTCCTGCGATGCTCATTTGCCTTTCCGCAAAAAAGTTGCTTTCGATCTTGTATTTTCCCTTGATAGCTTTTTTCAACAGAAATTGTTCCGGTCCGAAACCTTGCGTGACGTCGTCGCTGATGCGCCCGCCGATTGCCGTCGTTTTGTGGCTATAAAAACATTTTTCATTGTTCGGGTCGGTTACCCAAAGGTCAATGTCCGTCATGTCTTTGTTCCAGTTCATCACCACGCGGATGTCGACCGGAATGTCGATCAACAGCTCTTTTTCGATATGGGAAATGTCTAGTTCTTTGCGATGCAGTGCAACCAGATTGTTGATTTCGGGGACGATGATTTCCGTAATGTCGCGGTCACGCATGGCAATTTCGATGCTGTAATTGTTTGTCAATACCTTATACAGATTGTCCAGCGCTTCTTGGTTATGGCCGTTGTCCTGCAGTGCCAATGCGTAGTCGCGGTGGCTCTGTGCGTCAAAAGGCCGCCAGTCCAATACTTTTTTCGCGATGAAAAGTTCGGACGGATATTGTTCGGTTTCTTTGAGTTTGAAGGCGAGCAATTTGTAGAGTTCCGCATTTTCCAAACCTAAATCCGCTATCGAACTCAGAATGCGCAAACCGGTTTCATTGTCGTTTTTTTGGAAAAAATAAGTCGCTACGTCAAAAAAATAGCTTGGCGTTTCGGCATAGGCGGCGCGCAGATCCAAATAGGTTTGGTAAGGATTTTTGGAGGCTTCAATCGCTTTGATATAATCTTTGTCTGATTTTATATGGGCGATTTTGATTTCGGGTACGGGGCGATTGTCCGCGTTACTGGAAATGTCTTTTTTCGAAACGGCTTCTGCTATTGGAGCTGCCACCGCAACGCTGCGGCGTGCTACTCTTCGGGGGCCATTAGCGACAACGACCGTTTCTTCTAGTATGTTTTCGTAGGCGCGGTCACTTGTCGTTCTTTCGACTCCCGCCGCACGTCCTTGCAATACTGCGCTCATCGAATCCAAAGCTAGTGTAGGATATTTTTGTTTGACGGGTTTGAAATCCGTGTTCCACCACTGTTGCAGTTCTTTGGCTTTGGCGATGGCTTTTTTGAGCAGGTCAGCTTGTCTTTGTTCGCGTTGTGTAAAACCTTGTTTGGCAAGATTGTCGTAATCCTGTCGTAATTCGGTTGGCGGTTCGATTTTGTATTTGACGTAGTCGGCAACATTTTCCAATACGATCAAGCTGGTATTGGACGTGACGATCGAAAACTGTTTGCCGATCTCGGCGATGTCGGCTTTGTTTTGTTCGGCGTTTAGTTCCAGAAAGTCGATTTTCTGTTGCGCCCATACTTTGCTAATTGCGAAAACCTGAGATGCGTTGTCCAGGCTTATTTCCTTTTCGAGTTCCACTTTTCCTTTGCGCCCGAACTGCAATACTATTTTCCTTGAACCATTCTGTGTGATTCCCGAAACGGAAAAATCTTGCTGTACTTCCGTTCCTACCATTGGATAGATTTCCGAAAAATCCTGTTGGTTCTTGATGCCCAAAAACTGTAATGCTTGTGTATTGATTTGTTCAAATGCTTGCTCCGCTGAGCTTTCGTTGAGGTTGACGAATTTTCCGTTGGAATTTTGGGCAATATATTTCAATACGCCAAAATTGGACGTCGCCGACGACGCAACCGTAAAAATGGGTTTGTTGAGAGAAAACTGTGTACTTCCGAACGAGGAAATGCCGTCCGAGAAAAACAAGTATTCGTCGGCGGAAAGTATATTGGAAGAAATTTTGGAATAGTTCGTGCCGCCGTCGTAGACGACGTTTCCGAGATAATTTTTCAGCACCGTCCAGTCGCCGTTTTGGATTTGGAAAGATTTTGCTTTTTCCAAGTTGATGTGCAGGTGCGCGACGTCGATTTTTATATTGGGTTGTTGCGCAATGATTTTTCCGATAAAGTCCAGTTCTTTTTTGTGGTCACGTTTCATGCCGCTCAGGGAATTGTCCCAAATGATGCCGAGATGTTGCGGCCAGATTTTTGGCTTTGGCTTGATGTCCAATATCGTATTGGCATAAAAATAGGCGGAACCGTCGGTGTTTTTTTGAAGGAAAGATTCTATTTTTTGTGCCGATTTGGGCAAGTTAATCGTCAGTGATCGCGTCGGTTTAAAATCCGTTTTGGCTAGACTCGCTTCGTAAATGTTGCTGTTTTCGGAGAAATGAAACGAGCCGTCCGGCGATTCGGTCAGTTGCGGCTTTTCGGAAGCGTTGAACACTTTTACGTGTAGGTGAAATTGGGCGATCGATTTGGTATTGTCTAGCGGCAAATGATATTGGTAAGACGTATTGGCGCGCTTCAGTTGCTGAAAATAAGCAACCTGGACGGTGCGCGTGCCGTGCATCGGAATAGGAGAGATGCGCGTGCGGAAACTGTTTCCCTCGACTTTTTCGATGATTCCCGGGTCGATGTTTTGTTTTTGGATACTTTCGAAAACTTCCACGGCGCGGGCTTTTTCGACGGGGACGGCGTTGCGCAATGTTCCGTTAATGTCGATCGCGTAGCCGCTTACCGTTGTCTTGTCCGGTAAGGGGAAAATCAGATTGCCTTCCAGATTTCTGTTGGCTGTATTGCGAAAAACCAGTGTGGTCGTGGTTTTGGCTAAGTTGCCGAATATTTCAACGTCTACGTTCATGGATTGCAAAGACACGGAATTTTTGTTGCGTTTTTCGCCGATTTCCAAACGCGGCATTTGTGCCAACGTTTTGGCGAAGGATAGGGCGGTTGCCGCGACGAGAATGGGACGTAAATTTTTCATAGCGTTTGTGTATTGGATAGAGAATGTCTATAGGATATAAAGATGCCGCATTTTCCATAACGATTGGAAAAAAAATATTATTTGTCGGGCGGTACATTCGTGATGCCGCTATTATATTTTCTACAATATTGTCTTATTTCTATTGAACGGAATCGAATCAAATCTTATATTTGCTTTCGTTTACAACAAGCACTATTTACATTATTTAAACAAAATAAAATGGCATTATCCTCTTTTTTACAGCGCTTTGACGAGCCTGCAACTTTGAAAATGGCGCAGATGGGACGCGACCTTGCAGCGCAGGGAATCGAAGTGATCAATCTTAGTTTGGGCGAACCTGATTTCGACACGCCTCAGCATATCAAGGATGCTGCAATACAAGCCATCAACGAAAACTACAGCCACTATACGCCGGTTCCGGGTTACGTAGATGCGCGCCAGGCGGCTTGTGCCAAACTGAAAAGAGACAATAATCTAGATTACACGCCTGATCAGATCGTATATTCCACGGGAGCAAAACAGAGCTTGTACAATGCGATTTTCGCTATTGTGGAAGATGGTGACGAAGTTATTATTCCGACGCCTTATTGGGTTACTTATTCCGAACAAGTGAAAATGGCACGCGGCGTTGTCGTTTCCGTTCGTACGTCGGCGGATGCTGGTTTCAAAATTACGCCTGCGCAGCTGGAAGCCGCAATCACGGAAAAAACGAAACTGTTCATGTTTTCTTCTCCTTGCAATCCTTCCGGCGCTGTTTACAGCAAAGAAGAATTGGAAGGCTTGGCGGAAGTTTTCAGAAAATATCCCAATATCTACATCATTGCCGACGAAATCTACGAATACATCAATTTCGTGGGCGAACACCAGAGCATTGCGCAGTTTGCCGATCTGAAAGACCGCGTTATATTGATCAATGGTTTGAGTAAAGGGTTTGCGATGACGGGCTGGCGCGTTGGCTACACGGCGTCCAATCTGGAATTGGCAAAAGCTATGACCAAAATCCAAGGTCAGGAAACGAGCGCGACTTGTTCCATCGCTCAAAAAGCGGCAATTGCGGCTTTGACGGGTGACATTACGCCATCCAAAGAAATGACGGCGGAATTTACCAAAAGACGCCAACGCGTATTGGAATTGATCGCCGACATTCCTGAATTGAAGGTATTCGCTCCTCAGGGCGCGTTTTACGTATTTCCGGATATTTCCGCTTATTTTGGTCGTTCCAACGGCGAACATACGGTCAACAGTGCAGAAGACATGACTTTGTATTTGTTGAACGTGGCGCACGTTACGAGTGTGGACGGAGCTGCGTTTGGCGAACCGGATTGTATCCGTTTCTCTTTTGCGGCTAGCGTCGAGAACATCGAAAAAGCATGGAAAAACGTCAAAGCTGCTTTGGACGCTTTGAAATAAACGAAGTTTTTTCCCTATTACAAAAGGTTGCTTGGATTCCCGAGCAACCTTTTTTGTTCACGTTACAACAGTTTTTTTAGATATGTTTTGTGGCAAACATCAACAAAATCAAAAGAATAAAAATACCTGTATAGAGATTATACATATTGCTGAATTTCATGAAGCGTTTGCGCGAATGGCTAGTACTACTGATGAAATGGGGACGGCTGTACCATCTGAAAAAGGAATAGAAATAGCTGCTAAACGAGCTGCGTCGGTATTGGGAGTACCAGATGCTCTTTATTACAAGCCCAACGAGCCATAGTAATGCCAATGCGGCAAAAACAATTTGCGTTTCCAATGTGAAAATGTTTTAAGGGGTAAGTTTGATAAATAACTAAAAATTATGAGTTAATGAACTTTAGATAGAACCATTCATTAGTAGTCGTGCCAATTTTTTTACAGCCTTTTTCTTCAGTAACCAATATTATTCCTGTTACAAAGATATACTTTTAGTGAAATACACCACCAAAATTGTTAACAGGAAAAAAATAGTGTACACGCTAAATATATTGCTGAACCGCATATATTTTTTGCGGGCTTCGCTCATATTTCCCACAAAATAGGGACGGCCATACCACCTAAAAACAGTATTGATATAGTGAGATAACCGAAAACGTTGCATTTGACTGTACCAAACTGTTTTGACGATGATGCCGACTACCCACAGAACTGCGAATAGCACGAAGCCTTTTTGGAGTATAATAATAAGTGTTTCCAATATAAGGTGCCTTTTTCTTTTGCTTAAATAAAGATTGATTTCGATTGAGAGTTACAAAGATAAGAAACAGAAATTTATGATCGCGTAGCTGTATTATTATTAAAATAATAAAAATCTCTAATCGGAAAAAAGAAAGCAACCTTTGATATATCTATCTTTGCCGTCTTATGGAAATGGACAAGATCAGAAATTTTTGCATCATCGCACATATTGACCATGGCAAAAGCACGCTTGCCGACCGTCTTTTGGAATTTACCAAAACGATTGGCGAGCGCGACATGATGAACCAGGTATTGGATGACATGGACCTCGAACGTGAAAAAGGTATCACGATCAAAAGCCACGCTATCCAGATGCAATACGCTGCGAACGGTGTCAACTATACATTTAACTTAATCGATACGCCGGGACACGTGGATTTCAGCTACGAAGTGAGCCGCGCGTTGGCTGCCTGCGAAGGCGCTTTGTTGTTGGTCGATGCGACGCAAGGCATTCAGGCGCAGACCATCAGCAACCTGTATCTGGCTATCGACAACGACTTGGAGATCATTCCCGTCATCAACAAGATTGACATGGACGGAGCGATGATTCCGGAAGTCAAAGACCAGATTATTGAACTGATCGGCTGCAAAGAATCCGATATTCTTTTGGCTAGTGGCAAAAGCGGTATTGGCATACAGGAAATATTGGATGCGATCATTGAACGCATTCCTGCTCCGAAAGGAAGTCCAGAAGGTCCGTTGCAGGCGTTGATTTTTGACAGCGTTTTCAATAGTTTTAGAGGTGTGATCGCGTATTACCGCGTGATGAACGGAACGCTGAAAACCAACGACGAAATCAAGTTTTTGGCGACAAAAGCCAATTACCATGCGGATGAAATCGGCGTATTGAAACTGGGGCTTGCACCAACGAAAGAAATCAGTGCCGGAAACGTGGGCTATATTGTCACGGGTATCAAAAACGCAAAAGAAATCAAAGTCGGCGATACGATCAGTTTAGCCAAACAGCCGGGCACGCCGATCAAAGGTTTTTCGGAAGTAAAACCGATGGTCTTCGCGGGGATTTTCCCTGTTATAACCGAAGATTTCGAAGAACTGCGCGACTGTATGGAAAAATTGCAGTTAAACGATGCTTCGTTGACATTTGAACTGGAAACGTCGCAGGCGTTGGGTTTTGGTTTCCGATGTGGTTTCCTTGGGCTTTTGCACATGGAAATCATTCAGGAACGTCTGGAACGCGAATTTAACCAAACCGTCATCACGACCGTTCCAAACGTAAGTTTTCATGCGCACACGACACGGGACGAAAGCATTGTCGTCAACAACCCGTCGCAGATGCCGGAGATTACCAAACTGGCTCGTATTGAAGAACCGTTCATCCGCGCGCAGATCATCTCGTCTCCCGAATATATTGGCAACATCATGACTTTATGTTTGGGCAAAAGAGGTATTTTGATCAACCAGACGTATCTCACGCAAACGCGTGTGGAGCTGACTTTTGAAATGCCGTTGACGGAAATCGTATTTGATTTTTACGACAAACTGAAAAGCCAGACAAGGGGTTATGCTTCTTTCGACTATACGCCGATCGATTACCGCGACAGTGATATTGTCAAAATGGATATTTTGCTGAACGGCGACAAAGTGGATGCCTTGAGTGCATTGATCCACCGCAGCCGTGCGCAGGATTTCGGTCGTAAGCTTTGCGAAAAACTGAAGGAACTTTTGCCGCGTCAGCAGTTCCAGATTGCGGTACAGGCTGCCATCGGCGCCAAAGTCATCGCGCGCGAAACCATCAGCGCCTTACGCAAAGACGTGACCGCAAAATGTTACGGCGGTGATATTTCGCGTAAACGTAAACTTTTGGAAAAGCAGAAAGAAGGTAAAAAACGTATGCGCCAGATCGGTAACGTAGAAGTGCCGCAGGAAGCTTTCCTGGCGGTATTGAAACTGGATTAAGCCTGATTTGAAGATTTGGAAATTTGAGAATTTGAAAAATGAACTAGTTTGATATTTTTTACGTTGTAAATTAAGACTTTAAATATGATGAAAACCTTAGAATTTCATCGTCATTGCGAGCATCACGAAGCAATCTTGTTCTAAGTTTGAGCACAGTAAATCTTAAAAATGTTAAACTCGTTCAATATAAAAATGCTTTCAATTATTTGTTTTTCATTCTTCTAAGCAAAATACTCCCAATAAAAAATCCCGTTCATATTGAACGGGATTTTTTATTTAATGTCCTTGTCAACTAAGGAACCAACGGTCTGCCAACGCCTTCCCCACGGAACGGCCAAGGAATGGTTGCCAATATGATAACCAACGCGAGTGTAAACAATATTGCAGCGCGTTTATGTTTATTGTAGTCCGAAATATTTTTCTTCGCGACGCCTTTTCCCATCGTGATAAGCGCAATGGCGACAATCATTCCGACTGGATGTTCAATCAGATAAAAACGCCAAAACGTACTGGTCATGATGTCCGTTCCTGCTGGTTTGTTGATCCAACCATAAGGGCCAGCGATACATTGGTACAAGCCGAGTAACAACGTTATATGGGACGCGATCATCAAGAACAAGCCCAATTTTTTGTCCGCTGCCGTAAAAGGCTTTTGAAGGTTGGAGAAATTTTTGAAAATATTCACCAACAACAATATCAATATAATGTAAGCTAGCGTATGGTGTAAATGAAGCAAACCTGTGTACATGTGTTAAAATTTTATTTCGCGCAAAAGTAATCTGCAAATGAATATAAAAAAAGAAATTGTGGAATGAGTCCGTAAGTTGGAAAGAGGGTCGATAAGTTAAATTCATTATTCTTTAGTCTTTCCAGAGGAACGGAAACAATATAATTGCCAATACGATAATTAATACGTCCAAACCGCTCAATAGCCCGACCATTTGTCCCAAACCTTCCGTATGTTCGGCGGCAAAGGCAATCGTGGAAATTTTGCTGACCAATAGTAATTGCGGAATGATAATCGGAAATCCCATGATTGCCATCAACGCTGCGTTTTGTTGCGCGCGCGCTGCAATCGCCGCCAGAAACGTAAAAACAAAACTCAAACCCGTGCCGCCCAATAGCGTAATGCTGAGAAACTGTCCAAAATTGTACAGCGGATTACCCATCCAAAGCGCGTAAATCAGCAAACTCAACACGGACATGACGAGCATCAATATCCAGTTAAATATCAATTTGGAAATGATGAAGTCGCGCGCGCCCGCAATAGAGTAGAAGTAGAGCATGCGGCCGCGGCTTTCCTGCAAAAAGCTTTTGGCGACGGCATTGACGCAGATGAAAAGCTGGATGACCCAAAACAGCGCGTTCCACACTTTGTTGTCTTCCGGCTGTCCCATCGTCAGCGAAACCACGTATATCGTCGACGCGACATAGAGCAATACGCCGTACAATGTGAACTGTTGGCGCACTTCCAATAACAAATCCTTTTTGACTAAAGTCGCAATATGGTTTTTCAAAATCTTTGAAATATAAAAGAAGCGATGTTTGGTTCTTTGCGGATGAATATTCCAATACAGAAATTATCAAATTACCAAATCATCAAATTGTTGTATCAAATCGCATTCCCTTTCATGTAACAACGGCGGCAGCGCGGTTCGTATTTGTCGCTTTCGCCCAATACAAACTGATTGTTTTCCGTACTTTTCCGAAAAGACAGACTCGCGATATTGCCGCATTGTACGCAGATCGCGTGCAGTTTGGTCACGTAATCGGCGATTGCCATGAGCTGCGGCATCGGACCAAACGGTCTGCCCATGAAGTCCATATCCAAACCCGCAACAATCACGCGAATCCCTTTGTTCGCAAGCGTTTGGCACACGTTGACGATTTCGGAATCAAAAAACTGCGCTTCGTCAATACCGATCACGGCTACGTCCTGCGCGAGGAGTAATATGTTCTGGGAATTGTTGACCGGAATGCTCCGCATCACCGTATTGTTGTGGCTGACCACATTGTCCGCATCGTAGCGCACGTCGACTTCCGGTTTGAACAGTTCGGCTTTTCGGTTCGCAATCTGGACGCGTTTTAGGCGACGAATAAGCTCTTCCGTTTTGCCGCTGAACATGGAACCGCAGATGACCTCGATCCACCCTCTGTTGTCGCCTGCAATGTCCGGTTCAATAAACATGTTAAAACTTTATTTATAAAAATTTTCCTTAGTAACTTTACATCAAACCTTGCAAAAATATTATAATTGATGGAAACTAAGATTGATAATTCAACAGTTACGATAAGTTGGCAACAGATTACACGCAAAATTGAACAATTAGATCAGCTTAAAAATAGTCCCGATTCTATTAACGACATTGTCGCCGTTACCAATAGTCTGCACAGTTTGCTCATGCGTCGCGTCGCCGAACAAAACGGCGCGTCCAATATAAATACGTCCAAAAGAGTCGCCGTCGTGATGCCTTCCATTTTTAGAGAAAACGCGGTGATCGGGATACCTAAAGAGGAACGTAGAATCATGGACGAGGAAGTGAAAGCTTATGGTGCTCCCGTTGATTTCGGCACATCCGATACGTCCGAAAATATTTCTCTGGAAGACGCGACCGTGGAAGAACCGGTATTGGATTCTATTTCCAAAATGAAGGAAATGGAAGAAGACCATGACACGAAAAATGACGCTAATACAGCAGTACCTCCTATTGAGATCCTGGAGGAAAAAACGCCAGAACCGATAGCTGAAGAAACGCCTGTGGCGGAAGAATACGAAACAGAAAATGAACCTGTTGCAGAAGATCCAACTGCGCCGGTTGACGTTCCATCCGCCCGACCCGAAGAACCACAACAAAACAAGCAATACAGTATTTGGGAAGCGTATTCTTCCAATGATATTCCTACGTTGGCGCAGCAGCAAACGACGGCCAATACGCCTATTGGAAAACTGCAGCCTGCACAGGAAACGCCGTCCTACAACGCGGCAACGGCTTCCGCTCCAATCAAGGATTTGCGAAAAGCAATTAGTATCAGCGACCGCTATTTGTTTATCAACGAACTTTTCCGCGGGGAAGAATCCGGATATGAGCGTAGCATCAAAACGATCAACAATTTCAACGTGTATCAGGAAGCACGCTACTGGATCGACCGCGAACTGAAAGTAAAAATGGGCTGGGACGACAAAAGTCCGGCAGTCAAACAATTTGACAGTTTGGTGCAGCGCCGTTTTGCGTAGAAAAACAAGGTTTACGACGGCAGCCCACAAGAAACATTGTGCCATGCGGTTGATTAAAGTATATTTGCAGCTTTCGTACAGTGTTTGATGAAAGTATTTCGCCTAATTACATTTGTGGTATTGTTGGTGGGGTCTATGTTGCATGGACTGGAATCGCGTGCGCAGGTCACGGGTACGCCCGTGGATGCCAATGGTTCCAACGTTTCTTACGACAATCAAGGTCGTCCCATGCGCAAATCCAACCAAAGTGCCGATTCCTTGAAACATAGGGACGGTTCGGAAGATTCGATCTCGATCTCGTTTCGTTATTACGATTCTTCGCAGATGCACAGAATGGACTCGTCGATCAACGATTTTAACAAGATCTCGCCGCTGCCATTTACTTATACCGATTTGGGCAATATGGGAACGCCTGCCAAATCGTTGTTGTTTGCGCCGCGCATGACGACTGGTTGGGATGCGGGTTTTCATTCCATGGACGTGTTTCGGTGGAATCTGGAAGGCACGCGCTATTTTACCTCAACGCGACCTTACACCAATCTTGGTTACGAAATCGGCGCCAATTCCGAACAGTGGATGGACGTTTTGCATACGCAAAACAGAGGTAGCCGTGTCAATTTTGCGATTGAATTCCGGTTGACCAATAGTCCTGGTGCTTACAGAAACCAAAATTCCAACAATAGCAATATTCGCTTCAATGTGGCTTCGCAAAGCAAAAACAAACGATACAGCTACAATCTTATCTTCATCAACAACTCGTTGAACGCTTCTGCAAATGGCGGTTTGGTTGATGACGCTTCGTTGGTTTCCAATGGGTTGAGCGGTTTGAATGGTATTTCCACTCGTTTGGGGGGAAGTGGTTCGAGTGTCAGAAGTCCGTTCAATACATCCATTTCGACCGGAAATAAGTTTGCTGACCACAATGTTTATTTTAGGCATTCCTATGATTTTGGACAGAAAGATTCGATTGTCGGCGATTCGACGACGACGATGTTGTTTTATCCGCGTTTGCGTATTGAGCATTTGTTCCAGCTTTCGGGTTACAATTACCAATATATTGATGCCAATCCCGTTGCGTCGGATTACCTAAACTATTACAATTATCTGGCGACCAACGATACGGTCAAGTTTCAGGACAAATGGACGGAACTCAACAATATGTTGGCGATCTATATGTATCCCGACAAGAAAAACCAATGGCAATACCTGAAACTCGATGGTGGTTTGCAGTCATTGAACGGGAATTTCGGAAACGGTTTTCGTCGTAATTTCAACAATATATACGTCGGTGCGGAATACCGAAACCGAACCAAAAACCAGAAATGGGAACTCGAAGCGCTGGGCAAATTGTACGCCACGGGAACGTATGCGGGCGACTATTCGGCGTACGTCAGCTTGAAGCGCAATATTGTTCATATTGGATCTTTGGAAATCGGCGGACAAAACGTCAACCGTACGCCTTCGTTTATTTTCAATACGACGTCCAACAGCGGAAATCTTTCTTTTGACACCAAAGTCGATACGAGTTCTTATACCGCAAAATCCAATTTTCCGGTTCTTACGGACGGTAGCGGTTGGGGCAAGGAAAACATAACCAAACTGTTTGGGCATTTATACATTCCCAAACTGCAGCTTTCCTTGATCGGAAATTATTTTTTCTATACAAATTATACGTACTTCGACGGATTCTTTACAGCGAAACAAAGCGGCAGTCCGTTCAACGTATTGCAGGTCGGCGCGGAAAAAGAAACCAGCCTTTCCAAACATTTCAAATGGTATGTCGAAGCTTACGTGCAGACGAAAGCCGGCAACGCACCAATCAATATGCCGACGCTTTTGCTGCGTAACCGTATTGGATACGAAGCCAATTTCTTTAAAAATCTTTTCTTGGCGACGGGCATCGAAGCGCGTTATTTTACGCCGTACAAAGCGGACAACTATTCGCCGTTTACGGGACAGTTTTTCTATCAGGACGATTACCGTATCAGCAACCGTCCCGACATTTCTTATTACCTCAATTTCCGCATCACGCGTTTCCGTTTCTTTGGTCAGGTCAGCAACCTCAATACGATGAACTATTCCAAAGAACAAGGTTTTGGCTTCAACAAATACAATTTCTACGCACCACATTATTCGGGTACAGGTACTTGGATCCGTTTTGGGTTTAAATGGATGTTTATCAATTAAAAAAAATCGAGTTCGTCGTTTCGAGCGGAGCGAGAAATCTCCTAGGCATAAACTGCTTTAATTTTATTGGAGACTTTTCCCGTTTGTCGAAATGGCGATGCCGCTTTTTTGAAAATAAAACCTACTATTTAAGTAGAATAAATGTATCTTTACGCTCATTTTTGAATATTAATTGAATTATCCAATATGCAAAGTTTCAGATCCGAGCTGGAAAATCTGCAAAATCCGGTAGTCGAAAGAGAAATCATTGACCTGGATCGCCGCATTCGTTTGTATCGGGAAGGTAAGATCGACGATACTAAATTTAAAAGTTTGCGTCTTGCACGCGGTATATATGGACAGCGCCAGCCAGGCGTGCAGATGGTGCGTATCAAACTTCCTTTCGGGAAAGTTACGTTCAAGCAGATATTGCGTATTTCCGATATTTCGGACGAATATGCTAGCCAAAAACTGCATTTTACCACGCGTCAGGATATTCAGATTCACTATGTGAGCCTGGACCGTACGCCTGAACTGTGGGCCAAATTGGCGGAAGACGAAATCACGATACGTGAAGCTTGCGGCAATACCGTACGTAACGTAACGGCTTCACCGGAAGCTGGTATTGACCGAAACGAAGCGTTTGACGTATCTCCGTATGCACAGGCCACGTTTGAGTTTTTTGTCCGCAATCCGATCGACCAGGAAATGGGCCGAAAATTCAAGATTGCGTTTTCATCCAGTGAGATAGATTCCGCTTTCACTTATATACACGATTTGGGATTTCTTCCGAAAGTCAAAAACGTCGACGGAAAAGAGGAGAGAGGCTTTAAAGTAATGATCGGCGGTGGGCTCGGTGCGCAACCGATGATTGCCAGCGTGATACACGAGTTTTTGCCGGAGGACCAAATGATCCCGTTGATAGAAAGTACGATTCGCGTATTTGACCGTTACGGTGAGAGAACGAACCGCAACAAGGCGCGTTTCAAATATTTGATACAAAAACAAGGTTTGGAAGAAGTATTGCGTTTGATCGAAGAAGAGAGAATCGCGAACAAATCCAAATCTTTTGTAGTTGACAGAACGCTGGTACTACAGCCGGAAGCTCCTGCGGCAAAAGAAATTCCCGCTGTTGCGATAGAAGACCAAAACGCGTACGAAAAATGGAGAAATACCAATGTTTTCGAACAAAAACAGGATGGTTTTTATTGCATTTACGTCAAAGTATTGACGGGCGATATGTCTACCAAACAAGCGCGTGCTTTTGTCGGTGCAATAGAAGGTTACGTCGCGGATGAAATGCGTGTCACGCAGAATCAAGGTTTGTTGTTGAAATTTGCGCGTCCGGAAGCATTGCCTTATTTGTTTGACCAATTGAACAAATTGGGATTAGCAGTTCCAGGTTTTGACAGCATTACCGATATTACAACTTGTCCGGGAACGGACACGTGTAATTTGGGAATTTCCAATAGTACGGAAATGGCCAAAGTTTTGGAAAGTGTACTGTATGAAGATTATCCCGAACTGATCTATAACCGCGACCTGAAAATCAAAATCAGCGGCTGTATGAACTCTTGTGGACAGCATGGCATTGCCGATATTGGTTTCCACGGAAGTTCGTTGAAAGTCGCGGGCAAAATCGTTCCGGCTGTTCAGGTAATGTTGGGCGGCGGATCTTTTGGCGACGGATTGGGACGTGCGGCAGAGCGTGTCATCAAGGTTCCGACCAAACGAGCTCCGCAAACAATGCGCGCTGTATTGGACGACTATTTGGCCAATTCATTGGAAAACGAACTGTTCAAGCAATACTACGACCGCCAAGGAAAAGATTACTTTTACCAAATGTTGAAACCTTTGGCTGACCAGACAACTTTGGTTGCCGACGATTTTATTGACTGGGGACAGAGCGGTGAATATGTTCCGGAAATCGGCGTTGGCGAATGTGCCGGCGTTGTCATCGACTTGATGACGACATTGCTGCAAGATTCCGAGGAAAAGCTGGAATGGGCACATGAAACGTTTGAAGCAGGTCAATGGGCCGACAGTATTTACCGTAGCTACAGCGTATTGGTGAGCACTGCAAAAGCGTTGCTGATCTTCCGCGAAATTAACTGCAATACGCAGATCGGCATTTTGCGAGACTTTGACAAAGCGTTTGTTGCAACGGGGGACGTTCGTCTTCCGGAAGGTTTCGATACTTTTGAAAGTCTAGCACTGCAAATCAACAAAAACGAACCTTCTCAGGCATTTGCAACGGATTACCTTCAATATGCCGAAGCCTTTTTTCAAGAATCCAAAGCGGTCTACGCAGCGGACGTCGTTACGAAATAAGCGTCATTTTATATTGTTTAGTATTGGCCCTGAAATTATTTCAGGGCCTTTTTGTTTACAAGAAATTTATGTTTCCGAACTGAACAATAATAGCTGTATTGAGATTATAAAAGATGTTTTCTGGTAAAAATCAAGCAATTAAATACAGGCTATGAAATACTATATTGGATGCTCCGGTTTTCATTACAAGGAGTGGGTGGGGATTTTTTATCCAGAAAAATTGTCGAAAAATAAATGGTTAGGTTTTTATGCGGAACGTTTTAATACAGAGGAAATCAATGCGTCTTTTTATAGAAATCCCTTTATTATACCGAAAAACCTGTTGGTATTGCAACTTTTATAAAAGGCTCGGAAAGGGAAGCTTTGATCTTTTTCAATAATACATGGGGCGACGCTGCCTTGAAAATGCCAATGAAATGCAATCTCTTTTAAAATAATTCCGGTCCAATACAACAGATATAAAAATAAACACCGGGCGCTCCAATAGCTGCCCGGTGTTATTACATTTGCAATATTCGTAGACTATCGTGTGGTGTAGCCACCATTTGCAAAAATGGTTTGCCCGGTAATCCACCAACCATCGGTAACCAAAAACTCTACCAATGGAGCGATGTCTTCGATATTGGTGAGACCGCCCAATGCGGCTGCCGATTTGTGGTAAGCGACGGCGTCGGCGCTTTCTTGTCCGTAAAAGAAAGGTGTGTCCATAGGTCCAGGTGCAACGGCAGTGACAGAAATTCCTCTAGCGCCGAGTTCTTTGGAGGCGGCTCTGGTGAAGTGTTCGACCGGTGCTTTCATGCCGGCATAAGTGGAATACAATCCTGTGTATGCCGCCAACAAAGACGTAACAATCGTACAGATTTTACCGTTGTCGTTGATTTTTTTGCCAGCTTCCTGTAGGAAGAAATAAGCAATTTTGGAGTTGATGTCCGACATACTGTCGTATTCCTCCTCTGTTGTTTCTGCAAACGGTTTTTTCAAAACTTTTCCGACGGTATTGATCGCAATGTCAATACCACCAAAACGGGAAATCGTTTCGTCGAAAAATTTGGTGATGTTTTTCACGTCCCTTAAGTCGCCTTGAAACAGAAACGCTTCTGCTCCGGCTGCTTGCACGTCAGCCAATGTCTTTTCGGCCTCGGCTTGAGAACTTGTACTGTTGTAGTGGATAGCTAGTTTGGCTCCCTGTGCCGCAAAATCCCGACTCAATAGTCCGCCTAGGTTTTTACCACCTCCTGCGATTAATACGACTTGGTCATTGATGTTTTTCTTTGCCATGTTCATTGTTTTATGATAGTTATAATATGTAAAGATGTAGGTTATCGGTGTTTGGTTACTGGTGAACTTTTCGCTTTTATTTGGTTACGGTATTGCGACGGCGTCATTCCTATATATTTTTTGAAAAATTTAGTGAAATTAGACGGGTCGTAAGTCAACCTAACTGCAATATCGACAATTGGCATATCCATCGTTGTCAAATAATATTTCGCGGTGTGTAGTATTTTTTCTATATAAAAATGGCAGGGATGTTGGCCCGTTGTATCCTTGATGATTTTGATAAGATGCTTTTGAGAAATGCAAAGTGTTTTGGCAATATCGACCAATTCGTACATTTTGTCCGCTTTTCCTTCCATAAGTTCTGTCAGGTGCGTGTCCAGCAATGTGAGATATTGTTGCGTAACGGATGTGTACCGATCGTTTTCAGTATGGATGAGCTGGGATTGCGTCATAATTGATAAATGTAGGATTTATTTGTTGTAGTATGGTCATATTGGGGATTTCCATCTTTGTCCCAAAAAGGGAAAAGGCATCCAATATTGGATGCCTTTTCCCTTTTCTTAATATTTGAATAGTCTGCGACTATCCTTTTCTCAATTTTTTGTATTCGTTGATCAGTCCGTTTGTGGACGAGTCGTGGGAAGATACTGTTTGGTCGTCGGTAAGTTCGGGAAGGATTTTTCCTGCCAACTGTTTGCCGAGTTCCACGCCCCACTGGTCAAAACTGAAGATGTTCCAGATGATACCTTGCGTGAAAATTTTGTGTTCGTACAATGCGATCAAGGCTCCCAAACTTTCCGGCGTGATTTCTTTCAACAAGAAAGAATTGGTCGGTTTGTTGCCTTCAAATACTTTGAACGGTGCTATTTTCTTGATTTCTTCTTCAGATTTCCCTTGTGCGCGCAATTCTTCTTTGACGACAGCTTCGGATTTTCCGTTCATCAGCGCTTCCGTCTGTGCAAAGAAGTTACTCAACAGTTTTTCGTGGTGGTCGCCGATCTGGTTGTGGCTGATCGCCGGAGCGATGAAGTCCGCAGGAATGATGACCGCACCTTGGTGAATCAATTGATAAAACGCGTGCTGGCCGTTGGTGCCGGGTTCGCCCCAGATAACGGGCCCTGTGCTGTACGAAACGTCGCCACCTTTGCGGTCTACGTGTTTACCGTTGCTTTCCATATTGCCCTGTTGGAAATAGGCAGGAAAACGGTGCATGTATTGGTCGTAAGGAAGGATGACTTCCGTCTGCGTTTTGAAGAAATTGGTGTACCAAATACCGATCAATCCCATGATGACGGCAATGTTTTTGTCAAAAGGCGTTTTTTTGAAATATTCGTCTACGTTGAATGCGCCGCGAAGCAATTCTTCGAAACGGTCATAGCCAATAGTCAAGGCAATGGACAAACCGATCGCGCTCCACAAAGAGTAGCGGCCGCCAACCCAATCCCAAAATTCAAACATATTGGCCGTGTCAATCCCAAATTTGGAAACTTCTTTTTCGTTGGTGCTCAACGCTACGAAATGTTTCGCCACGTGCGCCTCGTCTTTTGCGGATTCCAAAAACCAAGCTCTCGCGGTGTGCGCGTTCGTCATGGTTTCCTGTGTCGTGAAGGTTTTGGAGGCAATCAAAAAGATCGTTTCTTCCGGATCGACGAGTTTCAACGTTTCGGCAATATGCGTACCGTCCACGTTGCTCACGAAATAAGGATGGATGCCGTGCGTCCAATATGGTTTCAGCGCTTCGGTGACCATCACCGGACCTAGGTCACTACCGCCAATACCGATGTTGACGACGTATTTGATTTTTTTGCCCGTATAGCCTTTCCATTCGCCGGAATGCACTTTTTCACAGAAAGCCTTCATTTGTTGCTGTACGCGCTGTACGTCGGGCATGACGTCTTTTCCGTCGCTGTATATTGGCTGTCCCGAAAAATTTCTCAATGCTACGTGCAATACGGAGCGATCCTCGGTTTCGTTGATTTTCTCACCGCTGAACATTGCTTGGATGGCGTCTTTCAGATTGCAGTCTTCCGCAAGCTGCAACAGCAGGTGCATCGTTTTCTGGTTGATGATGTTCTTGGAATAGTCAAAAAGAAAATCGTCGTTCAGATTGAGGGAAAACTTGCTAAAACGATCCTGATCCTGTGCAAACATGTCTTTAACTTTAACATGACTCATTTCGTCTTCGAAATGTTTGCGTAAGAGTAGCCACGCTTGTGTTGTCGTCGGATTTATTTTAGGTAACATTCTAAAAATGGTTTTAAAACTTGTTAGTTGACGTAAATGCACAGAATCCCAGAATGTATCGGGTGTTCCCAGCCTTGCAAATATATAAGGTAATGGTTACATTTTCGGCGGCAAATTTTTTCTTTCGCTTGTCTTAAACTAAAAAAAGTAGCGCTATATAAAATTTTATATTATTTGTATTATCTAATAGGTAACGATCTCATATATTTCCGTACCTTTGCCTGCTTCCTTTTGGAATTTTAGGTGAGTTGGGATTTTTTTGCACTTTTTAAGAAACATTTTCCGCAGAAAGTCGTTTAACTAAGAATGTCTACATTTAAGAATGTCTACGTTGTCTGGTTGCTATGCAGAAAGATGTTTTGTATAAAGTACAAATATAGTGCGTTTGGAATTCTAAGGTGGGCAGTAAGATTAAAAATTGAGGATTAATATATGAGGCAGCTAAAAATTGCCACCCAGATCACGAACCGTGATTCACAGGCCGTCGAGAAGTATCTACAGGAGATCTCCAAGATTCCGATGATCACGCCAGAGGAGGAAACGACTCTTGCGCAGCGCATCAAGATGGATGACCAGAGAGCTTTGGATAAACTCGTGCAGGCCAACTTACGTTTCGTCGTCTCCGTTGCGAAGCAGTACCAACATCAGGGTTTGTCTTTAAGTGACCTCATCAACGAGGGAAACCTAGGTCTTATCAAAGCGGCTCAACGTTTTGACGAAACCAAAGGTTTTAAATTCATTTCCTATGCTGTTTGGTGGATTCGCCAGTCGATTTTGCAGGCTTTGGCAGAACAGGGACGTCTTGTTCGCCTTCCTCAAAACAAAATCGGTACCTACAACAAAGCGAACAAAGCTTACATGGCTTTTGAGCAGGAACACGAGAGAGAACCTAGTACGGAAGAGCTTGCGAGCCTCTTGGAAATGAGTGAGACTGAAATCAACAACATTTTCCAAAGTAACACCCGTCACACCTCCCTGGATGCGCCTGTTCACGAAGCGGAAGATGTAGCCATGGGCGACTTGCTCGAAGGTAGCGACGACACGGACGACGATGTGATGAAGGATTCGCTGAGGGAAGAAATACGCCGCGTATTGAAATCCCTTAGTCCAAGAGAAGCGGAAATTGTCAACGCTTATTTTGGTCTGGATGGTGAAAATGGTATTACGATCGAACAGATTGGTCAGAAATACGACCTTACCAAGGAACGCATACGTCAAATCAAAGAAAGGGCTATCAAACGTCTGCAAAAAGCGCGTTATAGCAGTGCTTTAAAAGCATATTTGGGCTAAAATTCCTATACGTAAAACATATTTTTTGTTTTTTGCTTGGCTGGTTCTGCGACCAGCCATTTTTATGTTGGTGAGCGTCGATTTTTGCGAGAAAACCCAAGTTTTTAAAAAGGCGTTAAGTTTTCCTGAAAGAAGCTTTGCAAGAGTATGATTACTTCTTTTTTTGTCGACAAAAAAGAGATTAAACCAGAATATGGCGGCACTTTTGTCCAATATGCTGCAATTCCCGTTCTAAGCCTTAACTTCACCCTTTCAAAACCGCGTTAATTTTAAGGGAAAAGAGGATATAAAAGAGATTTATGCATTCGTTTAATGAACTATTGGAGCAGTTTTCCGATTTTTTTCAAACTCAGAAATTTCCGGAAACGCCTGTCGCACTATACGATCCTTGTGAATATTTTTTGGGAATAGGAGGCAAGAGAATACGCCCGATCTGCTGCTTGATGGGCAACGAACTGTTTGGCGGGCTACATCCGGATGTCTGGAACGTGGCGATGGCGATCGAACTTTTCCACAATTTTACCCTCATCCACGACGATATCATGGACAAAAGCGACCTCCGCAGAGGAAAAGTCACCGTCCATAAAAAATACGGGGAAGAAACCGCTGTATTGAGCGGTGACGTGATGTTGATCATCGCCTATACTTACCTTAACAAAATCGACGCTTCGCTGCTTCGTCAGACGATGACGCTGTTCAACAAAACGGCGACGGAAGTGTGCGAAGGCCAGCAGCACGACATGGATTTCGAAAAGCGCAATGATGTGCAGCTTTCCGAATATATTGAAATGATCACGCTAAAAACCTCCGTATTGCTCGCGGCGAGTTTGTCGATGGGCGCATTCTTGGGTGGAGCGTCCAATAGCAGTTGTGAAAAAATCTACGATTTTGGAAAGAACCTGGGTATTGGGTTTCAGGTGCAGGACGATTATCTGGATGCGTACGGCAACCAGGACAAGTTCGGAAAAGTGATTGGTGGCGATATTCGCCGCAACAAGAAAACTTTTCTGATGCTGTATGCTTTGGAAAAGGCCAATGCTGAACAGAAACGTGCGTTGGAAGCTTTGCTGGATTCCGATGCCGACGACAAAGTCGCACGTGTATTGGACATATTTGACCAAGTCGGCGTGAAGCAATGGGCGCTTGACCTCAAAAAGCAATATACGGACAAGGCGCTCAATGCTTTGGACGAAATCGTCGTCGCGGAAGAAAGGAAGCTGCCTTTGCGTGAGCTGACTTTTCAATTGTTGAGCCGCGACGTATAATCATGGAATAGCTTCAACCTGTTTTTTACTTTTGAATTTTTACTTTTTCCATAAAATGGCGAATTCCCTATTTAGAAAAAAAACGTTGTCCCAGATTTCTGCCGATTCGGAACACGGCGGCCTCAAAAAAGTATTGGGCGTCAAGGATCTCGTTTCGTTGGGAATTGCGGCCATTGTCGGTGCGGGTATTTTTAGTACGATCGGCGTGGCTAGTTACAATGGCGGACCAGCGGTTTCTTTGTTGTTCGTCGTGACGGCGATTGCCTGCATATTTACGGCATTGTCCTACGCGCAGTTTGCCAGCACGGTTCCTGTTTCGGGAAGTGCATACACGTATGCGTACGTCGCTTTTGGCGAAATCGCCGCGTGGGTAATCGGCTGGGCGTTGATATTGGAATACGCCGTGTCCAATATGGTCGTGGCTATATCGTGGTCGCAATATTTTGTCAGTATGCTGGACGGTTTTGGCGTTCATTTTCCGCGGTGGCTGGCGATAGATTATAGTACTGCACACGAGGCTTTTGTCAAAATAGCGCAGCACGCTGCTGATATAGCGCAGTCCGATAGGGTGGCGGCGGAAGCGTTTCAGACGGCGCCACGTTTGGGAAATCTACCGATTATATTCAATCTGCCGGCCGGCTTGGTTACCATATTGGTCACTTGGCTTTGCTACGTCGGGATTAAGGAATCGCGGACGGCGAGCAATATCATGGTGGTACTCAAACTGACAATCATTGCTTTCGTGATTGTGGGTGGCGCTTTTTACGTCAAACCGTCTAACTGGACGCCTTTTGCGCCCAATGGTATGAAAGGTATATTGAGCGGCGTCGCGGCGGTGTTTTTTGCTTTTATTGGTTTTGATTCCATATCGACGACGGCGGAAGAATGCAAAAATCCGCAGCGAGACCTCCCCAAAGCGATGATTTATTGTTTGTTGATCTGCACGGTTTTGTATGTGGCAATTACGCTTGTATTGACGGGAATGGTCAATTACAAAGAATTGAAAGTGAGCGATCCGCTGGCTTTCGTGTTTGCCAAAAATGGGTTGAATTTTATGGCGGGCGTCGTTTCGGTGAGTTCGGTTATTGCGATCACGAGCGCGCTGCTGGTCTACCAGATCGGGCAGCCGCGTATTTGGATGACGATGAGCCGCGACGGACTGCTTTGGAAAAAGTTTTCCTACGTCAGTCCAAAATACAATACGCCAACTTTTGCTACGATTGTGGCGGGCATTGCGGTCGCTGTGCCGGCGTTTTTCTTTAAGATGGATTTCTTTATTGACCTGACGAGCGTGGGAACATTCTTCGCGTTTATATTGGTTTGCGGTGGTGTTTTGTATTTGGACAAAACTGGCTTGTCCAAACAATCCAAATTCAAAGTGCCGTACATCAACGGTAAATATCTGGTTGGATTGGGTTGGATTGCGGCATTGATATTGCTGAAAATCTACGGTGCGGAAACGCTTCAGGAATGGCATTCGCTTTCGTATGGGGAAATATTCGAACACAAATCGTTGACGATATTCTTCTGGATTGTCTGGTTGGTATTGGCGGTGGTGAGTTTTGCCAAAAACTTTTCGCTGCTGCCCGTTGTCGGTATATTGGTCAACCTTTACCTGATGACGGAACTCGGCGCGTCCAACTGGAAAATATTTATTGTCTGGTTGGTCATTGGCTTGCTGGTGTATTTTGGATACGGTCGAAAAAATAGCCGATTGGCGAAGATGAAAGGGTAACGTTATACTGGCAGTGCTTTGTAAAGCCGCACTGGCCCGGAATAAGATATTGGTTAGTTCGATTTAAAAGATAGTCCAGAGCAATTAAAATGGACGTACTGGTCAGAAATGGTGCTTAAAATCGTCTGAAAGTTATACTGGTCAAAGGCCAAAACAACAGGTATTGAAACGCGTTTCAATACCTGTTGTTTTTTGGGGGTAAAATGGCTGTAAAATGTCCTATTTGTGAGAGTGGGAATGTCATTAAAAAAGGTAAAAGAGGTGGTGGCAATATTATCGTTACTGCGATTGTTTTCACCATTTTTTCATTTGGCTCAACTAATTTAACCAAAAAAACTAACTAAAAAAGCACCATTTTGACCACATTGCCTTAAAATGTACAATACAAAAAACCACAACGACGAAACGACTTGACGACACACAGCGCTGTGCGTCGTCAAGTCGTTTCGTCGTTGTGGTTAATATGCTAGGAACGGAAACTATTGTCCCAATACTTCTACCAAATATCTTTCGGCATCGAGTGCCGCCATACAACCCGAACCCGCAGCCGTGATCGCCTGACGGTAGGTCTTGTCCTGCACGTCGCCCGCCGCAAACACGCCCGGAACGTTGGTTTTGGTAGAGCCCGGAACGGTTTTGATATAGCCGTCTTCGAAAAGGTCAATATAAGGTTTGAATATATCGCTGTTAGGCGTATGGCCAATAGCCACGAAAAAACCGCCAATAGGAATGACCTGTTCTTCGTTGGTCTGATTGTTTTTGATACGCACCGCATTGGTTTTATCTTCACCCAAAACTTCCACGGTTTCAGCGTTCCAATACATTTTGATATTGGGCGTTGCCAATACGCGGTCGCGCATGATTTTGCTGGCTTTCATGCCCTCTTTGTCTTTGCGGACAATCATGTGAACAGTCGTGGCGAGTTTGGACAGATAAAGTGCATCTTCGCATGCCGTATCGCCAGCCCCGACAATCGCCACTTCCTGATTTCTGAAAAAGAAACCGTCGCAAACAGCACAGGCACTCACGCCGTAACCGTTCAGCCTTTGTTCACTTTCCAAGCCCAGCCATTTAGCGGTTGCCCCCGTGGAAATGATGACAGCATTGGTTTCGATCCATTTATTTTCATCGATCTGCACGCGATGCACAGGGCCTGTAAAATCAACTTTAGTCGCAATGCCGTAACGAATATCCGCGCCCATTCTTTTAGCTTGTTTTTCCAAGTCCACCATCAAATCCGGCCCCATGATACCGTCGGGATAACCTGGGAAATTTTCTACATCAGTCGTTATCGTCAACTGGCCACCGGGCTGCAAACCTTGGTACACAACAGGATGCATATTGGCACGCGCCGCATAAATCGCCGCCGTATAGCCGGCAGGACCAGAACCGATAATCAGACAATGAACTTTTTCTATATTCTCACTCATAAAATCGAATTGTTACAATAATTGGTGCAAATTTACGTCTTTAAACTTTTAAAAATAAGTAACAGGAATCTATCTTACCATAGATAGATTCAAACAAATCGTTTTATGAAAAAAATACTATTTCCGCTGACTGCATTGGCTTTCATGGCTTGTGGCATGAGCTCCTGCGACACCGTACAACAAATTTCCAATAACCTTCCCGGCATGGTCGCCAGCGGCGGTCCCGTAACGCAGGGCGAAGCACAACAGGGCGTACAGCAAGCATTGCTGAACGGCATCATCGACGGGATCATGAACCTGAACAAAACCGACGGTTTCTTCGGAAACGCGGCCTACAAAATGCTATTGCCGGAAGATGCGCAAAAAGTAGTCGGAACCTTACAGGCACTCGGAATGGGAAGCCTTGTCGACAAAGCGGTTTTGCAGATCAACCGCTCGGCGGAAGACGCAGTCGGCGCTGCCAAACCAATATTCGTCAGCGCGGTTCAGAAAATGACGATCACGGATGCACTGCAATTGGTCAAAGGCGGCAACAACTCCATCACCAATTATTTCAAATCCAAAACAACGGACCAGTTGGTTACGGCATTCAAACCGATCATCGGCAATTCGCTCACAAAGACCGGCGCGACCAAATATTACGGTGACGTTGCCAATACCTACAACAAAATTCCGCTGACAAAAAACAAAATCAACCCCGACCTGACAGATTACGTTGCACGAAAAACGACGGACGCGCTTTTTGACCAAATCGCCAAAGAGGAAGTCAACATTCGTCAAAATCCAGTCGCAAGGACGACGGACATATTGAAAAAGGTTTTCGGACAGAAATAACCAAATGCGGCGATGAGCCGCATTTTTGTTTTATCATTGTCCTGTCCATATACAATCCTAATTATTTCACATACAACATACGCTGTTCTTTTCTCTTAATAGAACTGCGTAGCAATCACCAATACAATTGAAAATAATTATTTCATTTGTAAAATAACCCAAAGATCAAGGCTGTAATGCCTGAACTAAAAATTAACGCATAAGCCGGAAATAAAAGAACTCGCGCGACTTTCGTTACGCTCAAACAGCTTTTATTTCTTTCGGCGTATTTCATTGATTTTCTTAACGTTCATGCATTAAGGCCGTCAACCACGAAAACTAATAGTCGCACCCTTATTGCATTGTCAATTGTCCACTGTCAACTGTCCATTCTCTCCCAAAACGCCATTTCTCCGATATTTCCTAATTTTGTCCGATTAATTCTGAAATGGAAATTATTATCATACTAGCGCTCGTTCTTCTGAATGGCTTTTTTTCTTTAGCGGAAATATCCTTAATTTCTTCCAGAAAAGTGCGTTTGGAAGCGCAGGCGCACAAAGGCGACAAAAAAGCCAAAAGAGCGTTGGCGCTGATTGCCAAAACCGACGTATTCCTTTCCACCGTACAGATCGGCATTACGCTGGTCGGCATATTGACCGGTATTTTTTCGGGCGACCAGATCAAAAAAGACTTTGCGGCAGTATTGGACAAAATCCCCTTTTTCCAGCCATACAGCCAAACAATTGCGACCGTTACCATCGTTTTTGTCATCATGTTTTTGTCATTGGTATTGGGCGAACTTGTTCCGAAAAGAATCGGCCTGACCAATCCCGAAAAAACGGCAAAAATCGTTACGCCGCCGATGCAGGTGCTCATTTCCATTGCCAAACCGCTGATCTGGCTATTGAACAAATCGTCCGAACTCATCCTGCGACTATTGCGCATCAAGGAAAACGAAACGCCCATCACGGAGGAGGAAATAAAGGCGATCATCCACGAAGGAACCGCACAAGGCACGATCGAACAGGCGGAACAACAGATTCTCACGCGCGTATTTTCCTTGGGCGACCGCACGATTACGTCCATGATGACGCACCGCAACGACATCGTTTGGCTACAGCCTGGCACAACTGTGGAAGAGGTAAAACATGATTTTGACCTGCACACCGTCTACCCGGTCTGCGAAAAAAATATCGACCAGATAAAAGGTGTCGTTTTTATCAAGGATTTGTTTGTGGCGGCGGACAATACCAAAATCGCAACGCTTGTCAAACCGGCGGTTTACGTTCCCGAAAACATTTCGGCCTATCATCTATTGGAAAAATTCAAGAAAAGTAAAATCCACTACGCGGTTATCGTGGACGAATACGGCTCCTGGCAAGGCATCATCACGCTGCACGACATCATGGAAGCGATCGTCGGCGACATGGCTGAAGCGGACGACACCGATATTGACATTGTCAAACGCGACGACGGCAGCTACATCGTGGACGGACAAATGCCGTTTTACGATTTTCTTTCCCACCTGCATATTGAATGGGCGGAAGATGAACGCGAAAACAACGAGGAGTACGATACGTTGGCGGGATTTATATTGCACCATTTGGAACATATCCCTGTCGTCGGCGAAAAACTATATTGGAAGGATTTTGTGTTTGAAATTCTGGACATGGACGGACACCGCATCGACAAAGTATTGGCGACCAGAAAACCCAAAACGCAGGAACTGGATATAGACGGGGACGCTTAGTTAAAATGGACAATGAAAATCACTGACCACAGATAACCGACGACTATTTACAGCCGCAGTCTTTCCCTAAGAAAAGCAATACAAATTCGGATGGATACGACGGGCTTTCGTTGAGGATATTGTCCAATAAGGAATTTCCGTATTGGACGTAAAAAGCAGCAACGTTTTCGACACGTTCCTGCAAACTGTCATTGGGGAAAAGTGTGTTTTTGAGATATTGCAGCCACTCGGTTTCGGTAACGAGTTTTCTGCGTTCCTGGCGTTGCATTTTCTTTTCGAGCGCTTTCAGTTTATGTTCGTTTTGCACCATCAGCGCCATCACGTGTTTTTCCAATGTGGACGAGGCTTCCACGGCTTTTTCTTTGACGATACTATACAATTGTTGAAATGTATTGATCTCTTCCGAAAGCTGCACTTTTGCATTGTTTTTTCGTTCGGAAAGAATATTGAGAATATCTACTTCCGACGCAAAAAGTTGTTTGGGCGAAATGTCCAACAGCTTGTAAAAACAAGTAGCGCGCTCGTCCAGCAACGTAAACGAATTGCGCAGCATCAATACAGGATAAGGTACACCGACCGCCGCAAAAACGTTTTTCAGTTCCAGCCAATAAGCAAGTTCGCCGCCGCCGCCCACAAAAATGATATTGGGCAAAACCGTTTCCTGAAAAGCGCCACGCAAAATAACATTGCCGCTAAAACGTTCCGGATGCGCGTCCAATTCTTCCAAAATCTCCGTTTCGGAAAAAGTCAAATCCAACGCAGGAACGGTAAAATTTCCGTTTTCTTTTTCAATACGTTCGCGCCTGTCACCCAATAAATAAAAGAGGTTCAGGTCGCGCCCTGCCGCCTGTTGTTTATAGCCTGCCGCTTCGAGTTCAGCGGAAGTTTGTTCGACTATTGGATGCGAAAACTGTGATTCTAATTCCTTGCGGACAATAGGGTTAAACAGCCTTTTCAATACTGCATTGTCAGGAATCAAAACGACCAAACCATATTGACCGAACAGTTCGTTCATGATTTCCAAAGTCGCTTGCTGAATCGTCTTTCCAATCGTGTAACATCGCGCAAACAAATCCGTAAGTTCCTTTCCGAATGGCTCGACATCGACTTGTCCTTTGAGATCTTTTAAAAGTTTCAACAATTCCGCGTCGACCAGCATACGACCGACCGCCCCCGTTTGTTTTGTGTTCCAAACGTATTTTTTCCCGTTGACGGTAAACTGCCCGATTTCGTCGAGATCCGCATCCTCGCTTCCCATATAGTACACAGGGACAAAATCATATTGCGGAAAATCTTTTTTCAAGGATTTTGCTAGTTGGATCACATGCAAAATCTTATAAATCATGTACAGCGGACCGGTAAATATATTGGGCTGATGCGCTGTCGTAACGGTGAAACTATTGTCGTTGCTGAGTGTGGCTATATTGTCCGAAACAGCAGAAGTTATAGTCAGTCCTTTATATTGTAAACGCAACTGTTCAGTCAATATCTTTCTTTGTTGTGGAAACTGTTTTCTGGCTTCGATCGCATTTTCTATTCCGGATCTGGAAACACTATGCGCGTAAAACGCCCGCAGTGCTTCGTTTTCCTGCATATAATCGTTTGCAATCCTGGAAAAATAACCTGTATCCGAAAAAGACAATCTAGCTGCCATAAACTAATTTTCTAACTGTGACAATAAACTATTCCAACCGTTGCTGTTCTTATTTCCATTTCCGTGGCTTCGTGTTTGCACGAACCATATTGTATTGATTCGTCGCCATTGTTGGTCGCTGGCCAACAATAATTTGCGGACAACGCGACTTGAGATGGCGTAATTCACTTTCCCCAACTCTCGTAGAAGCTGATACGAACTACTACATTATCCTTCTATTCCACGACTTCCGCTTCCAGGTCATAGTCGAACGCCTTGACGACGCGTGCCATGACAAAATCGCCTATTTTCAGTTTTTTCTTGGAAGTGATGATGACGTCGTTGTCCACTTCCACACTGTCAAATTCCGAGCGTCCAATATATTTTCCTGCTTCTTTTTTGTCGATCAACACTTTCAAAACCTGTCCGATTTTTTCCTGGTTTTTTTCGTAGCTGATTTCCGATTGCAGTTCCATGATTTCCTGTGCACGTCTTTCCTTTTCTTCTGCCGGAACATCGTCCACCAATTCGCCGGCCGAAGTTCCTTCTTCGTGGCTGTAAGGGAAAATACCCACGCGGTCAAAACGTTGCGCACGCAAAAAATCTTTCAGTTCTTCCACGTCTTCCAAAGTTTCACCCGGAAAACCCGCAATCAACGTCGTACGCAAACAAATTCCGGGATTTTGCTCGCGGATCTCCGCAATCAAACCCTCCATTTCCTGGCGCGTACTTTGACGGCGCATCGCCTTGAGCATATTGTCGCTGGCGTGCTGCAAAGGCATATCGAGGTAGTTGCAGATGTTGGCGTGTTTTTTCATCACGTCCAATACGTCCATCGGGAATTTGTTGGGGTAAGCGTAGTGCAGACGAATCCATTCCAAACCGGGAACAGCCGCCATACGATCCAACAATTCCGCTAGTTTGCGTTCTTTATATAGATCCAAACCGTAATACGTCAGTTCCTGCGCGATCAGCATAATTTCTTTCACGCCGCCAGCGACCAACCTTTCCGCTTCCGCGACCAAATCTTCTATTGGTCGGCTCACGTGCCCGCCGCGCATCAACGGAATCGCACAGAAAGCGCAGGTGCGGTTGCAACCTTCGCTGATTTTGAGATAAGCGTAATGTTTGGGCGTGCTCAACATTCTTTCGCCCAATAGTTCTTTTTTGTAGTCGGCGTTCAACGCTTTGAGCATCAAAGGCAATTCAAACGTTCCAAACCACTGATCGACTTCCGGAATCTCGTCTTCCAGATTGTCGCGGTATCTTTCGCTCAGGCAGCCTGTAACGTAGACCTTGTCGAGCTTTCCAGCTTTTTTCAGTTCGACTTGTTCCAATATAGTATTGATGCTTTCTTCTTTTGCGCTGTCGATAAATCCACAAGTATTGACCACGACGATGTTGTGGTCGAGTTGTTCGTTTTCATGCTCCACTGCAATATCATTGGCCTTTAGCTGTCCGCTCAGCACCTCGCTGTCGACGAGATTTTTGCTGCAACCAAGCGTGATGATATTGACTTTGTCCTGCTTTAACGTTCTTGCTTTCATAATATGTGGGTGCAAAGTTAGCCATAAGCGTAGGAATATGCGGTGAAATTTATGGAAATTTGGAGAGGTGTCTAAGTTTCTTTATTGCACAAAATAATCGCTCCACTTTTTTTCATGACAAAAAAAGTGGCAAAAAATTACGAATGTCATAATATATTTTCAACGGTATTCGTGAATGGTTCGCAATTCAAGTCTTTCGAAGGCGAATCCTTCGGACCGTTCGAAAATGGCTGCGTGTACATTTTTTGCTCGGTATTGAAATTTTATAGTTGCTGAACTTCGCGCAAAAAAACACAGCCCCTCCATTTTCGTCACATTTCGCTCTCGAAAGACGGCTGTTCAACCTCAATAGATAACATGTCTCCCGAAGGGGACTCTGCGGGTGATAAATATATTGGCATAATTCTCGTGGAAAACGGAAAACATCATTTTACCTTTCTATGCAAAGAATCTTTTTGGCGTTCGCGCTTCTGTTTTGTTCGGTTTCCGTATTTAGCCAAAACAACTACAATCAAGCTCTTGGTGTGCGTCTGGTCGGCGGAACGACGATTTCGTACAAAAACTATTTCGGTGGCAGCAACAATATGGAACTGCAAGTGGCTTTTTGGAAAAATGGTACGCGCGTGGGCGGGCTGTACGAATTTAACCATCCCGTTTCGGGAATGAACGGACTGAACTTTATATTGGGGCCCGGCATTCATTTCGGACGTTGGAACGGCAAATACAAAGACCAGCATTCCGACGCGAAAGGTTCGGAATTTGGCATAGACGGTATCATCGGTCTGGACTACGGTTTTCCCAAAATTCCTATCAATATCAGCATTGACTGGCAACCATCCCTTATCTTAGCGGGCGGAAGTGACTTTACGCCCAACCTTGGGGGAATCGGTATCCGATATACCTTTTGACAGGTTGTTTTTCGTTTATCGACATATTGGACTTTTATATCGATTCTTTAAACTTTGGTCGGGCAAAGCAATCAATATTTGGATACTCAAAAAAATCTCTTACTCCATGAAAATGAAAAAATGTGCTATTGCGTTCCTGTTGTCCATCGGTATTTTTCAGGCAGCGTATAGCCAGGACAAAACAACGACAGACGAAACGGAACAAAAAGAGCAACCATCCCTCAACCCTCAGTTTGGGCTCAAAGTAAGCTATATCGGCGCCTACAACACGGCGGATTTTAACGGTGCATCCAACGCGACCATGACGACCAAATCGGGTTTTGGCGCAGGTGCGTTTTTGAATATTCCTTTTTCGCATAGCTGGGGAATGCAGTTGGGGCTCAACTACGCCGCATTGGGAAGCAAACTGACCGGCAACTACCTCAACAACAACTATGCCACCACGCAAAATCTTAAATACAATTATTTTACGATTCCTTTGTTGGCGCGATACACCATCGGAACAAGCGGCCTGACAGTGATGGCGGGACCACAGTTCGGCATATTGCTTTCCGCCAAACGGGAAGCGGTTGCCAGCGGCAATACGGCCAACGTAAAATCTAACCTCAAATCCAACGACATTTCCGGTGTCGGCGGTTTGGAATACAAACTTCCGTTCAAGAATTTTTCGCATGACGTCATCGTCGGCGCCAGCTACCAGGCGGGCCTTGGCAACATCATCAAAGACATCAGTAAAAACAGTACCAACAAAATGTACAACAACGCATTTTCGGGTTACGTAGCGTTTGCCTTTTAAAGGGAAATGGCAAAATCAAAAACGGCGTACTTGATTCCAAGTGCGCCGTTTTTGGTCTTATAGCGTTTTCATATTAAAATTTGGCAAAATTTTATTGAACTTTACAATATTAGAGCCTGTTTAAAAATGTAAAATAAAAAAGAAATATGGGCGCCAGTTAAAAGGAAAAACATATTTTCTTTGAGGTACTTAAGCTTAAAGACGATATGTATTCGACAGATTTAACCGATGCCCAATGGAACAATATCAAGGGATATTTAGACAACAAAGGCAGGAAAAGAAAATTTAGTTTGCGTTCGGTATGGAATGCGTTAATGTATGTAGTAAAAACAGGATGCCAGTGGCGGATGTTACCCCGGGATTTTCCTAAATGGCAGTTGGTCGGCTATTATTATCGCAAATGGATTGTAGCAGAACTTTTTGACATAATATTGGATAAGTTACGCAGTAAAATCAGGGTTAGCAAGGGACAAAAAGCAAGGGCTACATTAGGTATTATGGACAGCCAAAGTGTACGTTGGGGTAACAACCGTTCTTTTAAAAGTTATGACGGCAACAAA
>Ga0154006_1000041_pt1 | contig 53281 bp, 33 predicted proteins | sample TSFL090MetaG_FD_104747 | JGI IMG/M metagenome (GOLD analysis project Ga0154006, IMG submission 104747) | Attine ant fungus gardens microbial communities from Florida, USA - TSFL090 MetaG | ecosystem: Host-associated > Fungi > Mycelium > Unclassified | place: USA: Florida, Wakulla State Forest...
CTTCTGTAATGACACCCGTTTCAGTTGTCACCTGCAAGTTTTGTTCATCAATAGCAATGACTTTGTTGAGGCGATCTATCGACAATACGACACCACCATGTGTCGGAATCGCACCGCCGCTCAAACCCGTTCCGCCCGCGCGTGGCGTTACCGGAATCAAATATTTGTTACAAATCTTCAGGATTTGACTGATTTCTTCCGCCGTTCCCGGACGCAAAACGACCTGCGGCAAAAACAACAATCTTTCCGTTTCGTCACGTCCGTATTGCGTCAGACTATCGTTGTCCGTCAATACGTAGCTATCGCCAACTATCTGTTGAAATTGATCCAATATCTCTGCTGTAATCGAAGCCATGAGGAATTATGAGTTATAAGTTATGAGTTATACGTTTTAAGTAGGAAGCTTATAGGGACGCAAGTATCAATATGCCGACTTGATTATTTTCAAATCATCAAACTTTCAAATTACCAAATTAGAGCCCTAACACGTCTTTCATATTGAAAATACCTTTTTTGGAGGCAATATATTCGGCAGCCAATACAACGCCGAACGCAAATCCTTTTCGGTTGTGCGCCGTGTGTCTGATTTCAATATCGTCAATATCCGAATAGTACGTAATCACGTGCGTGCCGGGAGCTGGATCGACGCGTACGCTTTTGATGGCAAGGTCCGTCGTTTTTTCTTCCGTTTCTTTTACCCAATCTTTTTTGCGGGAAAGTTGCGCCAATATCTGTTCCGCCAAAGTGATGGCCGTACCGCTCGGCGCGTCTTTTTTGGCCGTGTGGTGGATTTCCTCCATGACAACGTCATATTCGCCATGCGGTTCCATCAATTTTGCCAGATAAGTATTGAGTTCAAAAAAAAGATTCACGCCAATACTGAAATTGCTCGCATACAAAAAGCTACCATTTCGCGCCTGAACGAGCTGTTCGACAGTCGTTTTGGAATCCAACCAACCAGTAGAACCGCAAACCGTCGGAACGTCTGCGCCAATACAGGTTTGGAGATTTTCAAATGCGGATTCGGGATTGGTAAATTCTATAGCGACATCCGCTTTTGCCAGATTTTCTTTGGTAAAATCCGTTTTGTTGGAGCTGGAAATTTTGAGCACGACTTCATGTCCGCGGCTTACCGCAATTTCTTCAATGGCTTTTCCCATTTTGCCATAGCCAACCAATGCAATTTTCATCTGTATCTTTTTTGTCTTCGTTTTTGGAAAATATTGAACCGATTTAAACTTTGATCATAAAACCCATATAGAAACATAGTTTTGGGATAGTTTAGGAAGAATAGTGTCATAAAAATTTTCATTTTTGATGAAAATACTATGATTTACTAAAAAACAACATCCTTTCTATATTCAATCCTATGCAATTCCTATGTAGCTATGTGTTTAAAAAAATTCCTCTTACTCAAAACGAAGAAGTTATATTTCTTAAAAAAACTTATTTCAAATTAAAAAGCAAACTAATCCCTGCGGTTTTTGATTGCTGTATATACGTCGGATTGACTTGCATGCTCAGATCCGGTCCTATATCAAAATTTTTCAAATGCCCAAAAACCGTCGCGTCCGCCACATTGACACCCCACAATATCAACAACCACAATACGGAATAATCCCGGTTGCGCCGATAAAAATTCCTATTGGACTGCACCGTCGACAAAAAACTTGTACTTGCCGTAGCCGGATTGATCGCGTACAATTTGTCCCAATACTCTTTGTAATCGGCGTCCCCATTCAACTTTCCACTGACGACGGATGCATCTCTCGCACCTTGTTGTGTCAATATGTAAACTGTATTGTAGACGGACTTTGCATCTTTGTACCAACTGTTGTTTTTGAAAAAAGTCGTTCCTGGAATCGCCAAAGCACCCCATACGATAGGAATTTTCCAATATTCACGGTTGTAAGCCTGTCCCCAACCCGGCAAAATCAAAGAACGGATCGTTGATTTGTGCGGATCGTGCAGCTTCTTTTTCGGAGCGGCAAAAGTCGTACTGTCAAAAACAGCGACCGGTTTGCCCGTCGAATCCCAAGCCACAACGGTGTCTTTTGCTGGTTGTTGCAGACTATCGACCTGCGCCGACAATTTGGATTGTCCTATTGCAAAAAATAAAACGAATACAAAAAATCGAGCGAACAAACGGTTGATATTGCGCGTAATGAATGCCAATGAAATAAGAGATTATATTAAACACGTCAAAACGATTAGTTCGCCTTGACGTTCATGAGATCCAACAATTTGTTCAGTTCTTCCAACGAATAGTATTCAATACTGATGCTTCCGTGCCCAGCTTTATTGTGCGCCAAACGCACTTTGGTGCTAAAATGAGAAGCAATATTGTCTTCAATTCTTTTGTAAACGGGAGGCAATTCGGTTTTGGAAGGTACTTTTTTAGCTGCCGATTCGCCTGCGCTTTGCATTTTTCGCACCAAATCTTCCGTTTGGCGAACGCTCAGTTTGCTTTTGATGATTTCGTTGAAGACGAACAATTGCCTGTCCACTTCTTCCAAACCGATCAAACAGCGCGCGTGCCCCATGCTGATCGTCGCGTTGCGCACCGCCAACTGAATGTCCGGCGGCAATTTCAACAGACGAATATAGTTCGTAACCGTGCTACGTTCTTTTCCCATACGATCGGCAACCTGTTCCTGCGTGTAGGAAAGCTCGTCCATCATACGTTTGTAGCTCAGTCCGATTTCAATAGCGTTCAGATCCTGTCTTTGCAGGTTTTCCAACAACGCCAATTCCAATAGATCCGAATCGTTGGCTTGACGGATGTAAACAGGCACATCTTTCAGTTCAGCCATTTTGGATGCACGAAAACGGCGTTCCCCCGCAATCAAACGGTATTTTCCCGAAGCAATTTTGCTAACGGTCAACGGTTGGATGATGTCGTGGATCTTGATGGAAGCAGCCAGTTCCTTCAATGCCGTTTCGTCAAAATCATGACGTGGATTGTTGGGATTGACCTCAATCTGCTCGATCGGCACGCGCATGACGCCCGTCGCTTCCTCGACCACTTTGGTCTTCAAGCCACCAGAGGTAGTTTTCAAATCCGAATCAATATTCTGCAACAAGGAACGAATTCCTTTCCCTAATGCGTCTTTCGGAGCTTTGTTTGGTTTTATTGTCGACATATTTTAATAAGTCAAAATGCAAAAGTAAAATGCAAAAACTACGAAACACATTCATAGTTCATAATTCATAACTATTCGATCACGCGTTCTTCCTGCGCTATTTTCGTCAGGTTGTTTTTTTGTAAAACTTCTTTTGCCAGATTAAGGTAGTTGATCGCGCCTTTGCTGGACGAATCGTACAGCACAACGGGTTTTCCGAAACTTGGCGCCTCGCTCAAACGTGTATTGCGGTGGATGATCGTATCAAAAACCAGCGTATCGAAATGTTTGCGTACCTCGCTCACGACTTGGTTGCACAAACGCAGACGCCCGTCGTACATCGTCATCAATATGCCTTCGATCTGCAAATCAGGATTCAGACGATCCTGCACGATCTTGATGGTATTAAGCAATTTACCCAAACCTTCCAACGCGAAAAATTCGCACTGTACGGGAATGACCACGCTGTCCGCCGCTACCATCGCGTTGACCGTCATGATGCCCAAAGAAGGCGAGCAGTCTATCACGATAAAATCGTAGTCGTCCCACACGGGAGCCAATATGTTTTTCAATACCTGCTCACGGTTGGGATAGTTGACCATTTCGATTTCCGCACCGACCAAGTCAATATGCGAAGGAATCAAGTCCAAATTGGACACGTCCGACTTCAAGATGACTTCTTTTGCCGGCGTGTCGTTGACCATGCAATCGTACAGACTGCTCGTGATATTGTGCAGGTCAAAACCAATACCGGTCGTGCTATTGGCCTGCGGATCGGCGTCTATCAACAAAGTCCTGTATTCCAATACTGCAAAACTTGCAGCTAAATTAATCGACGTAGTCGTCTTCCCTACCCCACCTTTCTGATTGGCGACACCTATTATTCTTGGCATGTATTATTTAATAAAGTCAAAATTTAAAAGTAAAGAACAAAAAGTATTAACGCCTGTTGTTCAATACATTATGACATTTTTTTATATTTTCAGCAATTCATATTTTTCCTATGAATCTTCTTCTGATTACAATTCTATTGTTTCGCCCACGGCAGGCAACAACAATTCTTTTCCATTGCTGCGGAACACTTCCACCGCTTTTTCCGTATCGATTTCAATCAACGGAAACGTATTGTAGTGGACGCCGACAACTTTGTCCACCTTGGAAAAATCCGCCGCGATCACCGCGTCGTTGTAATCCATCGTAAAATTGCCTCCGATCGGGAAAACAGCAAAATCCATTTTCCCAAACAAGGGAATCAACTGCATGTCCATCGTCAACGCCGTATCTCCCGCAAAGTAGAAATTTTTCTCGTCGGAAGTCACGACAAAGCCCAAAGGATTGCCACCATAGCTTCCGTCCGGCAAACCGGAAGAATGGATCGCGTTGACCGCTCTCACTTTTCCGAAACCGAAATCCACCGGACCGCCGTGATTGACCTGATGCGATTTTTCGACGCCCAGTTTTTGAAAATACGCACATACCTCCGGAGCAGCAATGACCGTCGCGCCGCTTTGTTTGGCAATCGCTTCCACATCCGAAACATGATCGCCGTGACCGTGGCTCACCAATATAAAATCGGGCATCAACGCCTTCACGTCAACGTCTTTTGCCAAAGGATTGCCCGTGACAAATGGATCAAACAACAATTTTTTCCCGTTGATAACGACTTCAAATCCCGCCTGTCCGTAATATGTAAACTGCATAATCTCTTGATTTTTAACCTTGCTCAATATTTGTCCATTCACCCAACAAGGAACAAAAATAATTTTTTATTGTTACTTTCCCTCACGATCGGCACACAATTGAACGTTTTAAGATAATTTTTTATACACATATCGGATATTTGCCAAAAAATTTCCGGTTTACAAAGATCAATATGCTACGCAAATTACTAACCAATCGATGGGCGCTTCTCGTTATCTTTTTTTTACTGCACTTGTACGTTTTTCAGGCATTGAAACATGTTGTACGAAACCTCCATTCCAGTATAAAAATCGGCATTTACGTCGTGTATTGGCTGATATTGGTCGTGCAGATTGGTTGCATTTTTAGTTTTTCGCACGCATCCGAAAGGACGACTTATTTCCTGTTTACGTTTATCGTGATCATTTTTGTGTGTCAGTTGCTCTCGTCCGTCGTATTGCTGATAGACGATTTACGACGCTTATTTGTCTGGATTGCGAAAACTTCCGCACACAAGCCCAATACCGAAAACGGCATTTCACGTTCCACTTTTTTGTCGTGGCTCGCCGTATTGATGGGCGGACTGGTCGGCGGTACTTTTTTGCATGGAATGTCCAACCGCTACAACTACAAACTCCGAACCTTCAAACTGAAGTTTCCAAATCTTCCCGCAGCATTTAAAGGTTTGAAAATCATCCAACTGAGCGATATCCACAGCGGAAGTTTCAGCAACCAAGCCGCGGTCATGCGCGGCGTGCAAATGATATTGGACACAAAACCCGATCTGATCCTTTTCACGGGCGATCTGGTCAATAACCGCGCAACGGAAATGCACGATTACAAAGAAATTTTCAGCAAACTGGACGCACCGATGGGCGTTTATAGTACGCTTGGCAACCACGATTACGGCGATTACGTCGTATGGCCATCGCCACAGGAAAAAGCCGAAAACCTCGAAAACCTAAAAAAACTCCAAGCCGAAATGGGCTGGCGTTTGCTGATGAACGAAAACGTCATTTTCGAACGCAACGGTGAAAAAATCGCGCTTCTCGGCGTGGAAAACTGGGGGGCAAAAGGGCATTTCCCAAAATACGGCCGCCTCGACCTAGCCCACAAAGGCACGGAAAACGTTCCGTTCAAAATATTGATGAGCCACGACCCAAGCCATTGGGACGCAGAAATCCGTCCGAAATATCCCGATATCGACCTGACTCTTTCCGGGCACACGCACGGGATGCAATTCGGCATCGACATCCCCGGTTTCAAATGGAGTCCGATCAAATGGATGTACAAAGAATGGGAAGACCTCTACAAAGAACAAAAACAATACATCTACGTCAACCGCGGATTTGGATTTTTAGGCTATATGGGGCGCGTCGGGATATTGCCCGAAATCACGTTGATGGAGTTGAGTTAAGGCTTATTAGAATACACGCGGCACGTCAATAAATACCGACATTTTCCAAACACCATTTCTTTTATTTTTGGATATTGAATAAAACAGAGATAATATGACTTCACACAACAACTACAACAAAATTGCAGGCCAAAGTACGGAACGCGTCATTGCCATCAGCGACGGCGTGTTTGGCGTAGCGATGACCTTGCTCGTATTGGAAATCCGCGTTCCACTGATGGAGGGATTTGTTTCCGAAAAAGACCTAATGCATGCGTTTCAACAACTTATGCCGAAGTTTTTGGTGTATTTTCTTTCCTTTATGACGGCCGGAATATTTTGGGTAGGACATTCCGCTCAATACCGGCATATCGAATCGAGCGACCGCAATCTCACATGGATCAATCTGGGATTTTTGTTGGCAGTTTCGATGCTACCTTTTTCAACAGCTTTTTTGGGCGATTATGTCAACCATAAATTTCCGATTTTCGTCTATTGGTTCAATATTTTCTTGTTAGGTTCGATGCTGTACATTAACTGGAATTACGCCAGCAAACACAACTTCATTTCCGAAGAAACGAAAGCGCAAGTCGACGCTCCCATCCGAAAAAGAATCGTCATCGCACAGACTTTGTATTTCCTGAGCGCATTACTTTGTTTTGTCAATACTTACGCAAGTATTGTCGCGACGATCGTCATACAGCTCAACTACGCGTTTGGAATATGGAGCGGGAAAAAGCAGAAATAATTTCGTCACCAATATGTAAATTGCACGAACGATAAAATCTTGGCAATATGACAAAAAGTACCACCAATCCGCAAGTCGACGATTTTCTCCAAAAAGCAAAAAAATGGCAGGACGAAATGACCTTGCTGCGCACCATCGTATTAGAATCTGGTTTGGAGGAAGATTTCAAATGGCGTCAACCATGCTATACTTTGGACGGAAAAAATATAGTCATCGTCAGCGGTTTCAAGGAATATTGCTTATTGGGATTTTTCAAAGGTGCATTGCTGAAAGACGAACATCAATTATTTGAAACGCCCGGCGAAAACACGCAGTCCATGCGCCAACTGCGTTTCACGTCTGTCGATGATATCCAACAAAAAAAGTCCATCATCCGTGATTACGTCCGCGAAATGATCAACGCCGAAAAAGCGGGACTAAAAGTAGAACTAAAGAAAAGTACGGAACTGGAATTTTCGGAAGAACTGAAAGCGAAATTCCAACAAGATCCTACTTTTCAAAAAGCATTTGAAGCTTTGACGCCAGGTCGCCGCCGCGCTTACAATATGTTTTTCTCGGCTGCCAAACAATCAAAAACGCGCGAATCACGCATCGAAAAATACATGCCCAAAATATTGGAAGGAAAAGCCATGGACGATTAATATTACCTCGAAAAAGCAAAAATATAGCACAATGTCCGACACAATAACATTCTCACAAATACAACTCGAAGACGATCCAATACTCTCGCCGTTGATCAAAAGAATTTTTGAAGAATTTGGAATTGACATTCCCGGAACGGTCTACACCGATCCGACGACCGACCATCTGTCCGAACTTTTCCAAACCGAAGGCTCCGTCTATTGGGTCGCTCGCGAAAACGAAAAGATATTGGGCGGTTGCGGCGTTTTTCCGACGGCAGCATTGCCCGAAGGTTATGCGGAGCTTGTCAAACTGTACCTTTCCAAAGACGCAAGAGGCAAAGGTATTGGACGTTCACTTATGGAAAAATGCTTTGAATCAGCCAAAACATTGGGCTACACACATTTGTATCTGGAAAGTTTTCCGCAGCTGGAAAAAGCCGTTTCCTTGTACGAAAAAAACGGTTTTGTGCATTTGCAGCACGCGTTGGGCAATTCGGGACATTACGCCTGTAATGTTTGGATGGAAAAGGAATTATAACGGGCGGTACCCACAACGAAACGGTAGTACAACGGTTATAATAGAAGCCGGGAAAAATTTCATATTGGATCAACCATTATTTGCAAAACAAAAATCCCGAACATTCCGTTCGGGATTTTTTTCATTTATATTGAACGGACACAAATACTAACTTTTTGGTTCCAATGCACGCCAAACGACAGCGGCAACGACAGCTCCGACAATCGGCGCGACGACGAACAACCACAATTGCGACAATGCTTGTCCGCCAGCCAAAAGCGCAGGTCCGAAGCTACGCGCAGGATTAACGGATGTTCCCGTGATAGGAATTGCCACCAAGTGGATCAATACCAACGTGAAACCAATAGCCAAACCGGCCATTGTGCCGTTACCTACTTTGGAAGTCGTCGCAAGAATCACGAACAAGAACAAGAACGTCAATACGGCTTCCGTCAAAAATGCAGCGCCAGTGCCATATTCATTTTGGTAGCCCTTGCCCCAACCGTTGGAACCGAATGCCCATTCGCCCGGCGTGAAACCAGCCAATTGGCCGCCCAGGATCGTTTTCAGAACAACAGCACCCAATAGCGCGCCGATCATCTGCGCTATGATGTACACAACGGCATCTTTAGCCGAAATTTTACCGGCCACCAATACGCCAACAGTGACCGCCGGATTGATATGACAACCCGAAATACCTCCGATCGCATACGCAAAAACAACTACTGAAATACCAAATGCCAACGAAATACCTAAAAGTCCCAAACCGGAAAGTCCTGCAATGGTGTTTGCTCCGGCAACCGCAGCGGCCCCGCAACCAAACAATACTAAGCCGAACGTACCGATAAGCTCAGCGACAAATTTTGTAGACAACTTTGTTTCCATAAATAAAGTGGATTAGTGAAAAAATTTTATGAATATAGAATACAAACGAACAAACCTTTGTTTTTATTCCCCGCCACGCAAAAAATAAGCATCGAAAGTCTGTATCTAATATAAAGTTGGCTACATTTAGGTATCGTCACGGTGCAAGCCCAATATGTTTTTTCCAACTAAAATTGCATATATTTGTACAATACACTTTTATAAAAGTAACAACGATTCGTCTCCATGAAAAAAATCAAAATCGCATTTTCGTTTGCCATTTTCAGCCCTTTTTGCGGCGCGTCCAAAGCACAAGCGCAATTAAAAATCCCGGCATTGTTTTCGGACAATATGGTATTGCAGCAGCAGTCGCATCCTCAGATCTGGGGCTGGAGCACCGCCAATTCCAAAGTTTCCGTAACGGTTTCTTGGGGTAAGGAAAAATTCCAGTCCAACGCCGACAAAGACGGAAAATGGAAAATCCAGTTAAGCACGCCGTCCGCGGGCGGACCTTATTTGATACATATACAGTCCGGAAGCAGTAAAGTGGACATCAACAACGTATTGATCGGCGAAGTATGGCTCTGCACGGGGCAGTCCAATATGGAAATGCCCATGAAAGGTTTTAGGGACACACCCATTGCCAATTCCGCAGACGACATCATGAATTCCAAAAATTCCAAACTTCATTTTATCAAAATACCGCGCTCATCCCAAACCGTTCCGCAGGACAGCGCCAAATATTCGCAGTGGATGGAAGCGACACCAGGATCGGTGTCTAATTTCAGTGCGACCGGATATTATTTTGGGAGAATGCTGCAAAAAATGCTGGATGTTCCTGTTGGCCTGATCAGCGTCAACTACGGCGGTTCCAAAGCCGAAGCATGGATGGATTCCGCTGTATTGGCAAGCGTAGGCGACATCAAGATCCCGCAAAGAGGCGACGCCATCAAAAGCGTCAACCAAACCCCAACCGTATTGTTCAACGGTATGTTGCGTCCCGTGATCGGTTACGGCATCAAAGGTTGCATCTGGTATCAAGGCGAATCTAACTACGACAATCCAAAACAATACGAAACGCTTTTCCCAACAATGGTGCACCGTTGGCGCGAACTATGGGGACAGGGTGATTTTCCGTTCTACTTTGCGCAGATCGCACCGTTTAACTATGCTTCGCTCCCACCCTATTATTCAGGAGGCAAATACAATTCGGCGTTCTTAAGGGATGCGCAACGCAAATCGCTTAAAACAATTCCCAATTCTGCAATGGTTTCGTTGATGGATATTGGAGAAGAGGACAATATACACCCAAAACATAAAAAGGAAGGCGGCGAAAGATTTGCATTTCTGGCATTGGACAATGTGTACGGTATGAAAGACTATACGTTGGCATGTCCGACTTACGATTCGATGGTTGTTGCGGGAAACGTCGTTACGCTTCATTTTCTCAATACACGCAACGGTTTGACGTCTTATGGCAAACCATTGCAACAGTTTGAAATCGCAGGTGCAGACAAAGTTTTTCATCCAGCAAACGCAGTCATCACACAAGGAAAACTCAAAGTAAGTTCGCCTTATGTTGCGGCTCCGGTTGCGGTGCGTTATGCGTTCAAAGATTTTGTAGTCGGCGACTTGTTCAATACGGAAGGCTTGCCGATGGCATCGTTTAGAACAGACGATTGGGATTATTAGTATTGGGCCTTGCTGTTCGGGATGTTAGCGCAGCGCATCCCGAACTAATCGTTCAATACAAAAGAATGAGCTAAAGTTAGGATCGTCCTTTCGACCAGCGGGAAAAATCTCCTAAAAAATAAAGCGGCTTATATATTGGGGTATTTCTCCTATTGCAAAAAAACCTTCCTCACATGCGAGGAAGGTTTTTTATGTAGCAAATACAACACACGCGACACGCGTGCGCTAGCCAAAATACAAGACAAAACTATTCAAACGCCGCCGATGTTGATGTTATCACCAACATCTAAATTTATGGAACAAACGAAACCCACTCCGTCCCTTTCTTCACAAAGACATCACCCAATCTTTCTTTTGGAAAAACATTCAAAGTTTCAATTTTTCCGTTCTTGATTGTCGCTTCCACGGTTGTTTGGTAAGGCGCGTGCAGTTTGAAATTTCCGTTCCAATCCGCAGGCCAAGCAGGTAAAAGAAACATCTTTTTACCGTCGGTTTGGAGCAGCATTTCCTGCAAACCAATCATCGCCGAACCGCCCCAATTATGATCGGGCGTCCAGTCAAAACCCGGCCCCCAAAACGTTGGAAAACGATGTTTTTCCTGCTTCATTTTTTGCGAGGTCAAGGCTTCCGCTTCTTCCGCCAAACCCAATCGCGCCGCAAAAATGTTGTGCTGTCGCCAGCCGACGGCACTTCTGGTTTTCACGATTTGAGAATCTAGACGATAGGTTTGTATTGCCGTATCCAAACCCACTTTTCCAATACCGTAAATCCCCCAAGGAAAAACCGGATACAATTGCGGCGATTCCGTATTCTGAATGCGTTCCCAGTTTTCGGCAGGCGCCAATACCGTTTGACCGTTTATTTGCCGGAGCGGCACGTCCGGTATACGTTTCAGCATTTCAGACCATTGCGTTTTTTTGTCCGAGTTCAAATATTTTTCCGGCAGCGCAATCATATTGGAAAGGATCACGCACAACGCAGAAATTACCGTCGTCGAATTGTAAGCCATTTTGTACGTTTCCGCTGCGGAACTCGGGTAAAAAACATATTGACCTTTGTCGTTCCAGATTCTGTTGCTTCGTTTGGAAGCCAGGTAGCGGTAATGCTGATCGTAAAAAGTCAAGCAACTTTCGATCAGCGGAATGTATTTATGAATATCGTAATCGCCGTAAACACGCGCGTCCAATATCATTTTGCAAAACTCGAAAACTGTTTCCCATTCATATTCGAGCCAAGCATTGTACTCGACGCCTTTGTCGTAATCGGCCGGCCTTTTTGGCGTGTATTCAAATATATTGGGAAGCCCGAAATTTTCCAGCTGTTCCGTAAAGCACGCACCATCATGTTTCCAATAAACTTGGCTTCTGAGTTCCGCGTTTTTTAAATTATGTAAATAAAAATCAAACTGCGGTTGCATCAAATCCAAATCGCCATTTTTGAGCATTCCCCAATAGACAAGGCGTTGGTTTTGCGCCGTCATCGTGCCGCCGCCCCAAAGACGAAAATCGGGCGTAAAATGGTATTGCGTATCAACAAAAACCGGATCGAACGTAAACAAACCGCCATTAAATTTGGTCGGCCATTTTCCAAACGCGTTGCAGCCAAGCTGATAGCGAAATAGATTATAGTTTTGCGTAATCCAACTTTCTTTTCCGTCTAAGTGAATATAACTTTTGTCCCAATAATTTGTCCACCAATCGCAAGTGGCATTATAGTTTTTTTGCGTGTTCTGAAGTCCAGCCTGCAAGGTTTGTTCTAGTATTTTCTGCCAGCTTTCCTGCGATGCAAACTGCCCTGTATTTAAAGCAATAGTCAGTTCCTGCGAGCGAACTTTTTTGAGGGTTTTTAATGTCCACGATTTATAGGGCGTATTGATGTAAGTTCCCGTATCTGTCCTATAAGGCTGCATATTTTTTGCATACAAAACACCACCGAAAGTATTGTCCAATATAGGATTGTACAGTTGCGACTTGACGCTGTCCATCCCTTCCATCTGAACCGTATAGTCAAATACATCACGAACATCGTTCCTGTTTCGATGATAAAAAGTAATCTTTTCTTTTTCGGAAAAAATAGAATCTTTATAGGTAAAAACGTCGAACTTTTGCGGTACTTTATAGGAATTGGCTCTTAATTCTTTTCCCTTAACGAGATGATCCTGCGAACGCCAAGATTCGTACGAAACCAATATATTTTGCGCCGTTTTATTGTTCACGTCAACGTGCACGACAGGTTTGAAAACATCTACCCAAATATGAATTTTGGTGCGATCATCCAATATAGTCACGTCGCCTGTTTTTAATCGCAGCCGTTGCTCAAACCCTTTATTGGTAAGTGGTGCATCCGGAATCGAAACGCGGACACGCCCTAATTTCAACATCTGATTGTTCTCGTCAAAAGTCCCGCTTTGAGAAACATAGAACAACAAATCGCCGTTTTCTACCCAAACATTAAGCCCAATATCGCCGCCGCCGCAAGGCATTGATTCCGACGAATTCTTACTCTGCGTATGCCACCGCACATCATCGTTTGAAATAATCGCCGATTGACTTTTCGCCTTGTTTGCACAAAGCGACAATAGACAAATTCCAACAATATAGGATCTAAAAACCATATTGACTAAGTGTTACAAATCATGGAAAATACTTACTAACCCGCCATTGTTGGTCGTTGGCCAACAATCATTATTATAGTCAAACCGCTTTAGTTGTTGGTGATAATACCAACAACGGAGAAGGCAAATACAACTACAATAATTATTATAGTACGATCTTATAAAAAGAATATAGACCTATAAACTTTTAAAAGCTTATAGGTCTTATCAATAATACTTTAAATATTAATCCATGTTCACCATGGCTTTGATGACGCCGTTTTTAGGATCGAGCCAAGATGCAAACTGATCCTTAACTTCACCAAAAGCAACGGTGTGCGTGATATAGTTGTCCGGATTGACTTTTCCGGCACGTAGACTAGACATTACGTGGTCAAAATCTTCGCGCGTTGCATTGCGGCTGCTCATCAAAGTACCTTCGCGTTTGTGAAATTCAGGATGCGAAAAACTAATTTCTCCTTTTTGCAAACCAATCAATACATAGCGCGCGCCATGTGCCATGTACGCAAACGAGGCGTTGATCGCTCTTTGATTTCCGGTTGCGTCGATTACAACAGTCGGCATATCACCGTTTGTAATTTCGGCAAGTCTTTCCAATACTTTTTCTTGCTGCCCATTGATAGTATAGTCCACGCTCAATTTTTCCCTACAAAATTGTAGTCTGTTTTCGTTGATGTCCAATACGATTACTTTTGCGCCGGCAATACGTGCAAATTCCATCGTACCCAAACCAATAGGGCCAGCGCCGACAACCAATACAAATTCTCCAGGCTGAACGTTCGCACGACGAATACCATGCGCACCAATCGCCAAAGGCTCCACCAATGCCAATTGCTCAAACGAAAGATCATTTCCTTTAATCAAAGCATAGGATGGCACTTTATAGTATTCGGTCATACCGCCGTCAATGTGTACTCCGCAAACATTGATGGAAACGCAACAGTTTGTTTTTCCAGCGCGGCAGGCAACGCATTTTCCACAATACAAATAAGGTATAATCGTCACGCGGTCACCTTTTTCAAAACCTTCGGCATCGCCGTCGACGTATTCCGCCGCCAACTCATGTCCCAATATACGCGGATAGGAAAAAAACGGCTGCGTCCCTTCAAACGCGTGCAAATCCGTTCCGCAAATCCCAATACGCTTGATTTTCAAAATGGAAAAACCACTTTCCAATACGGGATATTCCGCTTCCTGATATTCAAAACTTCCCGGAGAAGTACAAGCTAAAGTTTTCATATTATAGTCTTATCTTTTTATTGTTTTAATTTTTATTAATCTAAAATCTCCGCCGCCATCGTTGATGTTGTCGCCAACAATCATTATTATAGTCTTACCTGTTTAGTTGTGGGTGGTAACACCCACAACGGCGCTCCCTTCAATACTAATTTCCGCCCAATACATTTTCTTCCTTTTCCAAATCAACAGGGCCTAAAAGTCCGGATTCCAACAACGAATCGCCAGTCAATTCAATAGGCGAAGTTGTCCATGTAATCCTAGAAAATTCCGGTAAAGTTTGATCCAGCTCAATTCGGTTGTGCCATGTATTGGCAACGGAAATTTCGATTGTATTGCGGCCTTTTTTCAACGCATCCGCAACATCCAGACGATAAGGAAAACGCCATGCAATACCGCAATCTTTTCCATTGATCTTAATGCTTGCAATATTCGCAACATTTCCCAAATTGAGAAATATGTTTTTGTCTAGTTTGTTTACAACAAAAGTCTTTTTGTACACAACCTGACCGGAATAAAAACGAATAGCGGAATCTTTTTCCGTCGTCCAACTTTTCAGTCGGGCAAAAACGACGTTGTTTTTAGGTCCGCCGACGGAAGCGTCAAACGTCAAATTCCACGCGCCGTCCAAGGTTTTGATTGTATTCCATTTTGAAACACTTTGCGTTTTTTGCGTATCGCTTGTCTTTTTTCGGAAGACGATAAATTTGGAATCGTCCATGTTAAGATGAACAGCGACAACCGTGCGTCCATTGACGATTTTCCATTCTGCGGCGGGCTTAGTTGTTCCCGCAACAGCATCCCAAATTTCCGGAACACGACCAGCAACGCGGCAAGAAACCTGCAAATCTTTTGCAACGGAATCTTGGTTTGAAATAAAATACACGTCTGTATTGCCGTCCACGCGGTGACTATAAGCGATTTTGTCGTCATAATCCGAACTGGAATTATTCGTAAAAACAATATCCCGTTCCACACCAATTCCCGCGAAACTATTTTCCTGAAAAGGAAGTGTGTATAATTTTGCGCTGTGCGTATTTTTCGCGGCCAATATATTTTTCGAAAAACGTTTGACCGTCGCATCGCTTTCCACTGCATTGGACAAGGACGGCGATTGCAAAGGTTGATTGCCCATTAATATCGTCGCGCCATCTTTGAGCAAACCATAAATTTTTTGTATCAGTTCGGGTGTCATCCATTTGTCGTTTGGCATCAACGCATTGCTGTCCGGCAATACCAAAATCTTATAGGACGCGCCGCCCGGCAAGACTATATTGCCGTTTTCGACTTTGGCAAGTCGCAGCAACGCATCCCTGTTGATTGCGTCGTAACTATAGCCTTTCAAAGGATTGATCCATTTACCCCAATCCGTGATATTGGCGGAAGCAGTAACGCCTTTTGGCATTTTCCTAAGCGGCAAACCTTTATTTTCCTTGCGTCTGTCTTCTTCCTCGACCCGATCTTTTCCAAACAAACCCGGCAATACATGCACGAGCCGATCAGGCAATACCGAACGATTAGGCAAATCTTCACCCACAAAAACGGCAATATCCACGACAGGAACGCCTTTTTGTAAAATGGATTGGCTGCGCGCTACGTAATCGGTAAACGCTTTCGCCTGCGGCCACCAAGTTTGGTTGCGCTGAAAATAAAGTCCAATACCATCCAACGTCATTCCCGGTTTTCGGTCCATCCATGGATTATGCGAAAAAACATGGAACACCAAACGATTGATTCCCAATGCATAATTGCGGTCCAATAGTTTTTTCAGCATTGCCGGATGTTCGTCCCAAGCCATTCTCAGTTCGGTGAAACCCTCAGCCTGTATGACTGTTTTCCCATAAATATGCGCGCCGGAAATAGCGTCCATCATATCGTTAGGCTTGTCGTGCGTCGGGCTCCTCAACCAAAATTCGCCCATCGGCACGTCGACTTCGCCATAATGGCGCATACCGTCGCTCAACATAACTGGCGCAACACTTTCGGCCGAAAAAAACTTGCCGTCGACGTGTGCCAATTTTGCCATGGTTTTGAAAAAAACATCGTTGACCAAATCCGCAATCGTCTGTCGCATATCATGCAGAAATCGTTCGGACGAATCGCGGCCGCCAATAGGAAAACCTGCCATCGCCGGCAAAAACGGAATCGGATCGTAGCCTCTTCTTTTTTGAAATTCACTCACAAAAACCGAAGACCAGTTTTGGCTACCACATTCCCAACTATCGACGTGGAAACCTTTCAAAACCTCAGCGGACAAGTTCGGTCCAATATGTTTAATGATTTCGCCGTACCAGTTTTGATATTGGAGTTGTACGATTTCCGGATTGAACTTGTCGCATTCCAATCCGCTGCCGCTGCCGCCCGTCGCGTTGGTATGTCCGGTGGACGTGTGCCCCATACGCAAAATACGCCAACGACCCGCCGGAACTTGCCAATATAGTTTTCCGTTCGTGTCTAGTTTGGAAGTAAGATTGACCACGCTCGACATCGGAATGGCCAAAGACGCAGGCAATTCTTGTTCAGTCGTATTGGCTGCGATACGCCAGATACTTCCGGATTTCCCTTCGTATTGGTCGATTTTGGCGTCGGACGACAATTCCAAACTATTCAGTTTCAAACTCTGTTTCCATTTTGCGGCATCCAAATCTTCCGCGCCCGGTTCGGAACCGGCTGGATCGTACACAAACCGGAAATATTTGGCGGTCGTCTGCGGCAATGCAAACGTATAGTCCGCGTCCGTATCCTGCCATCCGCTACGCGCGGGCTGTAGTTTTCGGACAAGGAAAAAATCTTTCCCATTTTGGCTGGCCTCGATCGTCAAGCGATGCGCCTGATAATTGTTGCCACTAGTTTTGACAACCAAACTTCTACTCGTAAACGGTTCGGAAAATTCATATTGGATCCAGCAATTTTCTTTGGACGCAAAACTTTTTCTGTTGCCTTTTTCCGACAAAAAAGAAGCGTCAACAGTATCCAAACTCGACGTTATTTTTGGTCGTGCATCATAAGAGGAAAGCGCGTTTTTTTCCGTTACGGGAATGGCAAAAACAGCAATATCCTTGTAAAATTCCTCATAATGCTGCGGCGTCGACAATACATTGTCAAACAAACGGTTGCCGTCGACAATCGTGTCGTTCCATGTTACTTTTTGCATAGAGTTTTCGGGCGTGATCCACGGTCCGCCCGCCAATGCAAAACCGTCGCAGTCGTGCATGGCTATTTTGATACCGTTTTTCTGTGCTTCCGACATCGCAAAACGCACCAATTCCCACCATTCTTTGCTCAGCTGCGGCGCGGCAGGCGTATAAAGCGGCGGATCGACAAGTCCTTTTATCGGCATGAGATAAGCACCGTCAATATGTGCGTCACGCATCGCCTTGATGTCAGCGGCAATTCCTTCTTTGGAAACAGCGGCTTTCATCCAATACCAGAAAACCCACGGTTTGCTTGCATTGGGTGGCGTCCGAAAATCTTTTTCCATGGGATCGCTAATCGTCGCTTTTTGTCCGTAACTATTAATGTTCAGCCCGGATAAAAAAGCCATCCCTATAATCGGCAAATAAAACTTCTTCACGATATTATTTTAAAACGAGCAATATGTTTTAGTGTTTGATGATGCGGTTCGTACGGACACGAACCACGGAATCCGAGATTGCTTCGCGTTGCTTGCAATGACGATGGGCATTTAAGGTATTCATAAAGTTCCAGGAGCGTCATTGCGAGCGAAACGCGGCAATCTCAGGTCGCTTTTTCCAGCCATTGTTGGTCGCTGACCAACAATTCAATATTACTGTGCAACATTGACCGGCAACCAAACCGCCATGTCCGCATCTCCCCTATTTGCCCAGGCAAAATAAGGAATCAAACGACTATGTATTTTTTTCACGTTGTCAAAATCGTGCGTGATCGGTCTGTACAAATCCTTCGTCCATTTTGGCGTATTGCGGATCGACATTTCGCCGTCCAATACAAACAAGTCGCGGCCGTCGATTTTGGAGGCGGTTGGCTGCCAATCCTGGACGTGATCCAACAATACGTTGAAAACAGATGCAGAATCAGGCAAATCGTTTCCTTCCAAACAATAAACGACCGGGCCTCTTTTGATTGCAACGCGCCCTCTGCTTTCTTCCACGAGCGGATTGGATTCCATCATCTCGATCGGCATATCGAGATGCAGTTCCACGACATCGCCCGCTTTCCAGTTATTTTTGACGATGCAATAGCCTTTTTCCACTTTTGTATTGGACAAAACTTTTCCGTTGACACTTACGTCAAACTTGCTGCACCAACCGGGAATACGCAGGTAAATGCCGAAATTATTTGGCGGTGCTTGATTGATTTCCAAACGAACAGCACCGTTCCAGGGATACGCCGATTCCTGTGTGATATTGAGTTTTTTACCGTTTTGAATGGTCGTATTGATCGTATTGCCGCCGTACATATTGACAAAAAGATTGTCGCCCTGCACGCTATACGCATAGTTGGCAACTTCGGCAATCGTTCGCACGATATTGGGTGGACAACAGTTGGACAACGCAATATAATGTTGTCTTCCGCCAGCCCAACGCAACGTGTACGGAAACGCTTGCGAATGTTCCAAAGCATTGGTATAGAAGAATTTGTCGCCATCCAAACTCACACCCGACAATATACCGTTGTACAATTCCAGTTCCACAATGTCCATATATTTGGCATCGCCGGAATTTAAAAACATGCGCCAATTCCACAACAGATTGCCAATATTCGCGCAGGTTTCGTTGTGCGAAGTTTTCAACGGTAATTGAAAAGCCCGACCGTAAGCCTGATGGACTTTTTGGACGGTGTCGGGATTATACGAAATACCATCCACCGATACGCCGTCGTACAAAGCACCGCAACCGCCGGTAATATACATTTTGCGGTAAGTCACGTCGTCCCACATTTTTTCCAAAACATCGGACAAAGTTTTGTCGCCAGTTTCCGAAACCAGATCCGCGACACCTGCAAACAAATAGTTGGCGCGCACCGCATGACCGCCCGCGTGCACCATCTGGCGGAAAGGCACGCGATCCGAATTGTCGTCCGTTCCTTCCGGCGTACCGCGTATGTCGATCAGTTTTTCTGCCAATTTCAAATAACGCGGATCGTGCAATGTGCGGTACATTTCGACGATGCCCATGTAATGCGACGGGCAGATTGCGTTACGCGCCTGTTCGGGTGTTGCATGAGTATAAAAAGACAACAGAAAATCCGTTGCTTTTCGCGCTATTTCCAATAATGTTTTTTTGCCTGTGGCGCGATAATGTACGCAAGCTGCCGTCATCAAATGCCCCAAATTATACGCTTCAAAACTCAGTTTGTCGTCGAACATTTCGGATGAACCGGTTTTGTTGTGGTCGATGATCGACTTGGTATATAAATAACCATCTTTTCGTTGCGCTTTTCCGATAACGGCAATCGCTTTGTCCATTTCCGCATCCAAAACAGGATCTTTGGTCTGCGCATACATCGCCGCCATCGATTCCAGTACTTTGTAAAAATCACCGTCATGAAAAGACGGCCCGACAAACGCCCCAGTATCCAAACCGGCTGCGATTTCAAAATTTTTGAAAGAATGGCAAAGCTGCGCGTCGTTGTAGGTACGCCATATCTGCGGCACCATTGTTTGTTTGCATAGTTGCGTTTCGTCGTACCAGAAACCGCTGTTCCACTGCACGCTTCCCATGTCGACCATTTTCTGCTGCGCAAAACGGCTCGCTTTGGTATCGACCAAAGATTTCGCCTGCGAAAAACCATATTGGCTGATCACCGCGCCTATTGCCATCAAAAAAATTCGTTTCATACAATACATTTTAAAACGAAAATCATAGCCGTGAAAACTATAATCGTTCGTAGTGAAAGTAGGTTGGAGATTTCGCCAGTTGAACAAAATCTCCTATCATTCAATACTTCTATTTATTTTCCAATATCAAAACTTCCATTTCGGTAAACTGTCCACGATTTCCTTTACAGGTTTTGTTTTGTCCGTCGGAATTAGGTAAAAAGCATAATGATAATCTTTTGCCTTTATTTGATATTGTTCCAACGGCGCGGCGACCTCGCTCCAACTGTCGTTGCCGCCGACGCCCATTTGTTCCAAATCAATGTTCAACGTCACAAAACCCGCGTCGCGTAAGCGATACGTATGTTTCGCGTCCTGAATGTTTTGTTCGGTATAAGGCCATGCGCTCATACTCAGCAAACTGTCCGCCGCGACGAGCAAACCCGCATTTTGATTGTTGTGCAAATACATCCAACGCACGTCGGTTCGGTTCCCGTTTTCCTGCGGCACGACGTAGTTTTCCATGAAATCCTTCAACGGCTGCGCGTAAATACCGACCGGAAAACCGGAGTTTCTGTCTACATAGTTTTCCATCAGTCCGCGTCCGTACCATTCAATATTGGTCAGCGATTTGTCAATCGCACCCTGCATACCGACTTTCGGAATATTGGGCAAACCAGGTTTGACCGTCAAGGAATAATCGATCTTCACCACGCCACTGTTATGAATTGTATAAACGACCAAAACCTGTGCGCTGTCGTGAATCAAACTATATTGGCTGCTGATCTTTATCGCGTTGTTTTGGGAAGAATCAATATCAATATGCTGCAATTGCAAATCGTTTGCAAACCATTGCTTCAATTTTTTGTCCGCTTTCCAACCGCGTTTGTCGTTGTCCGTCAACGGTCTGGTAAAATGCGGCAACAAAGAACCGACGACAATTTGTTGACCATTCAAACGATAATCGCTCAGCGCGCCGTCCTTTTTGGAAAAACGAACGGAATAATTTTTTCCGCTTACGGTTACGGCCTCGCTGCTGTGCGTCAACGTCTGTTTTGTATTGACTTTTTCCGAAATTTTATTTTCGTTCAGCGCCGTCAATTCAAGTTGGTCAGCGGCCAATTCTTCGCCTTTTTTCGCCCAAAGTTTGTCCGCTTTCAAAACAAAGGAAACGTCCACTAAATATTCGGAAACCGCATCCATTTTCGGCAAATATTGACCAATATTGAGTTCGCCTGTTTTTTCTGCTTCGATGGACATATTGGGCAAAACCTTGTCAAACAACACAACGCCGTCTTTTTGCAGTTTCAGGTGCATTTCGTACGCATCGGAAGTCAAAACGGACTGCGCGTTTTCTATTTTGACAATACGCCTTTCCTTATTGAGCCAACTACAATTGATCGGTTGGAACACGTGTTTGCACTCGTACATTGGCGCTTTGGGACGACCGTCCGCAGCGACAACACCTTTAATCGTAAAGTTGTCGTAGTATTTTTCACCAAAATCGCCACCGTAAGCGTAGTAAGGTTTTCCGGTCGAATCTTTCTTTTCCAAACCTTGATCCTTGAACTCCCAAATACAACCGCCGATCACTCTATCCAGACTTTTCCACTGCTTCCAAAACTCTTTCAAATTTCCGGCACTGTTGCCCATCGCATGAGCGTATTCGCAAAAGAAAATCGGACGACGGTCGCCGTTTTGTTGGTTGACCAACAACGGCGCGGTGTACAAAGCTGGATACATACGGCTCACCACGTCGACGTAATATTGGTCCTGTGGATTTTGCGTACGATGACTGTGGTCATTGGGTTTCAGGTAACGCGGATCGGACGGATCCATGTAACCGTCCAGTTTCGGACTGCCCATTGCAGGTTCATAATGTATGGGGCGCGTAATGTCAAAATCGTGCAGCCAACCTGCCATCGCTGCGTGGTTTGGACCTCTTCCCGATTCATTTCCCAAACTCCAAAAAACAATCGACGGATGATTTTTGTCACGCAAAGCCATTCTGCTGCTACGTTCCAGATAAGCGCTTGTCCACGAAGCATCGTTGCTCAGTTTCGCACCAAGTCCGTGCGTTTCAAGGTTTGCTTCGTCGATGACCATGATTCCATATTGGTCACACAAATCCAACAAATACGGATCACTCGGATAGTGGCTCAAACGAACACAGTTGAAATTAAAACGTTTGATCGTCTGAATATCCTGCAAAATATCGCTGCGCGACAAGGCTTTCCCTTTTGTCGGATGATGATCGGGACGGTTGACGCCATACAGATACGTCACTTTTCCGTTGATCAGCAACTTGCTGGTATTTTTGTCAAATTCGATTGTCCGAAAACCAATTTTGGTGCTTTTGGCTTCCAATACTTTTCCCGTGGAATCCGCCAACGTCAATACCAACGTATATAAATTCGGCGCTTCCGTACTCCATTTTTCCGGATTGGAAACAGGTATGTCAAAAAGCCCAAACTTAACGTTGTCCAAACGCGGATACACTTCGTTAATGATGGAATCCACCGATTTGGAAACGGGATTGTCCAATACGGGACGATTGTTTTTGTCGTACAGCGTTGCCGTCAATTTGTAGTTGGACATCGCACGTCCAGAAAGATTTTCCATGCGCGGACGTATCAACAAATGTGCATCTTTGTATTCTTTGTCCAATTTTGTTTGGCAAAAGAAATCCGCAATACGCAGTTTAGGTTCGGCTTTGAGCATGACTTCGCGATGAATACCGCTCAAACGCCATTGGTCCTGATCTTCCAAAAAACTGCCGTCGCTCCAGCGAATCACCCAAACGGACAATACGTTTTCGCCGTCTTTCAAATACGGCGTGATATTGAACTCGCTCGGCAAAAAACTGTCTTCGGCATAGCCCACCAATTTTCCATTTAACCAAACTTTATACGCCGAACTTACGCCACCGAAATGCAGCGTAATGTTCATGTCTTTCCATTCTTTCGGAATAGAAAAACTGCGTTGGTAACAGCCGACGCCGTTGTAATCCATCGGAATATGCGGCGGATTGACGGGACGGAAAGGATAAACCGCACTTTTGTATATTGGCTTGCCGTAGCCTTTCATTTCCCAACTGGACGGCACTTCTATTTTGTCCCAACCCTGAACTTTGTTTTTGTAAAAATCCGTCGGCGCAAGGTCGGGTTTGAGTGCAAACTTGAAATTCCATTCGCCGTTCAAACTCAAATAGCGGCCACTTTTTTCGCGGTCGCCACCCAATGCCGTAGCGGCATCAGCAAACGAATAAGACGTCGCCCGCGACGGATCGCGGTTGATGCTGCTCACCGTCGGATCTTCGTAAGGTTCGGTATGATAAATGGTCGGCGCCACGGGAACCGGAGCCGGCGTTTTGTCCACCAACTGGGCATTCAATACGCCGGCACTCAGGCAACCGCACAAAAACAATCCAATACTATTTTTTCTTTTTCTTCTCATAAGGTAAGAATGATAACTTGCTTTTTCCTTTGTCTACAGATGTCGCGACGGCAATACCGCGCTGTTGATTTTTGTTGACGGCGCAATAATAGTGATAGACGACGCCTTTGTATTTGACGACAAAAGATTTGTGTGCAAAAACTTCGTCGTAGGGTTCGGAGGGTTCGACTAGATTTTTGCCGTATTCTGTCCAATTGACCAAATCTTTGGAAACCGCAAACCGGTTGAACGCGCCGGATGTATGTTTCCAAAACGCACCAAAATAAAACGAGACCCAATAATCGCCCATTTTCTGCAAATACGCATCGCCCGTGATACCGACGTTGTGGTTCAAAACCGGATCTCTCCTAAACCGCTGCCAATGCTGCATATCGTCCGAAACCGCCATACCAATACGTTCTGCACCTCTTTTTTTGTCCAGACTGTCGCCGTTGGCATTATAGTACATGACAAATCGATGTCCGGTCAATTTCTGATCGTCCGGAATAACCGAACTTTTGTACATCGTATGGTTTTCCCACCAACGAACATCGGGATCGTTTGGTCGCAATATCGGCGCACTCAAGCGGTTCCATTCGTGGACTTTCGTTGGATTTTTGGAAGAATAGGCAATACCCAAAGAAAGCATTCCCGCTTCGTAGCCGCGCTGTTGGCCACCGAAATACGACATCCAATATTTGCCGTCGTATTTTCTCCATTTGTAGCTGCCGCCCCAAGTCGGATCCTGCAACGCAATATAGGCTGCCTTTTGGTTGTTGTCCCATTCTGTCGTATCGGACGAGAAAGACATAATACGCCCTTTTGTTTCCCAGTTCAGCAAATCCTTACTTTTTGCCAACCAAGTTTCGTATCCGCGACCGTTGTAAATGATGTAAACCATGTACCAGCGATTGCCTTTTCGGAAAATGCTAGGGCAATCCATTTTGATGGAATTGTCCGTCGGCACCATGACCAGACCGTATTTGTAAGGTGTTTTGATTTCCTGGTAAATGCTGTCCATCACCTTGGGCGCGATCGAATCCTGCGCACGGACGGACGACGCGCCGAGCATGGCGCAAAATGCCACGAACGCAACCCATAGGTTTCTGCGACGAACGATTGTCTTTCTGTTCTGTTTTGTCATTACTATTGACTTTTATTTTCTGGTATTGTTTTTTGTTTCTTCCGCCTTGTAGGCTATATGGTAGGTTTTGTCTTTTTCGATTTTCAGTTCATATTGGTTGTTGCCTTTGGACTGAATTGCACCTTCTTTGCAAACAGGTTTGGTCGTACTTTTAAAAATAAGCGTCCCCTCGCCTTCCGCTGCCGTCACGTTCATATTGGACGTGCTGCAATACAAATGGATTTTTCCGTGCGGCGTCGGCACGTCGCCTTCCATCCATTTCAATCCACCCAAAGCAGGTTTGATTTCGTAAGCGGAAAATCCCGGCGCCGTCGGACTTACGCCCAAATAATAACGTCCCAACAAATAAATCGGACTCGCGCCCCAAGCATGGCAAAGGCTTTTGCCGTATTTGCGTCCGTACATTGCGTAATGTTCGTCGCCATTTTTGGACGGATCGTATTCTTCCCAAAAAGAAGTCGCACCCAAACGCAGCATGCCGCCCCAATAGTTTTTCATTTCCTGTAAAACATAATCCTGCGAACCCAACGCACACAAAGCTTCCAGTTCGTAAAAACGCATATACGGCGTCGTGATGGACGGCACTTTGTCGTTGAGCAATACGGAAGTTTTGACGTCCTGTTGCTGCTGCGGCGTGAAATAATTGAAAAATATCGCAAACATATTGGCGTAACGCGTCACGTTGTCGCTTTGTTGGCCGTCGATGCGGCTGTGCATCAACGCTTTCGCCTGATCGTTCCAATAGTATTGGAAAAGTTTCGTTTTCAGGTCGGCGGCGAGTTTGTCGTAATTATTTGCGTCGTCTTTGTGTTCGGTCAGTTTCGCGCAGATGGACATCGTTTCCAGACTTCTCGCAAACAACAACTGCTCGAAACTCAACGCGCCTTTTTTGCTCAAACCTTTTGCCCAGTCCACAAAAACCCAATCGCCCGACAAACCTTCCAACAAACCGTCTTTGTCCCTTCTCGCCAATACATAATCCATCAAAGATTTCATACGATCGTAGTTCGCCGCCAAATATTCTTTGTCGCCGCTAAACAAATAATAATCATAAAAACCTAAGAACCAATAGAATGTATAGTCCATGATCGTATTGATGTGCGCCGTGACGGGGTCTTTTCCACGCAAAGCATACATCGTACGTTTGACGGTTTCGTTGTCGTTCATCAAGTAATAGTTCATTAAGTAACTCTGGTAAGCGTCGCCACTCCAGATCCAACGATCACGCTTGATACCGTCAATGAAAAATTCACGCGAACTCAGATGCAGTGTGTATTTCGCCACGTCGTATATGCGGTTGATTTCGTCGTCGTTGCACGTAAATGAACCTTTATCCGTAAGATTGGCATATTCGTACAACATCGAAACGCTGTCCAGATCTACGTTTCCGTCCGTCAAGATATTGATGTAACGAAACGCTTTGGACAATTGCGTCGCCGTATCTTGCTTTTGCGTCGATGCAATATTCAATACGTCGAAGGTTTCGGCATGTTCCGGATCAAGCGCTTCGACCTTGCTTTCGCCGTACACCAATTTCAGTTTTCCGTTACCCGAAACGCCGTGCAACTGCACATATCCGAACGTTTCTTTTCCAAAATCGACCAATATGGAACGGCCGTTTTTCACGGTTTGTTTGGGTAACTGCGGTGCCGTTGGCAATTTGAATTTAGAAGGTAGCTGATCGGCATTGTCCAAATTCCAGCTTCCCGCGTTCAAATATTTTGTCGCGGAAATATCGGAAGCTTTTCCCGTTTCGTCGATCCATTCTTTGTCCTCGAAAGTCGCCAACCAACTGTCGTCGGTTTTGACCGTATTGCCCTTCAAATAAAGGGACGGCGGTGAAGCTTGGTTAAATATTTTGACGTTGATACGGTGCTTTCCGGCCGGAACGGTTATCTTGTTGGGTAAACCTTCCACAGCTTTTCCGTCAATTTTGATATTGAACTGGCCTTCCGTATAAACGGCAACATCTTCGGCTTTTGCCAAATCAAAATCTTTGTGAAAATCCACCAACGGATAATGGCTGTCCATTTTCCAGAAAATCGGAAAAAACACATTGCGTTCCGTACGGCGGTTCTGCATCTGGTTTGCCAACCATATTTCGTAATCGCCTGGATACCAAATCCATGTCTGTCCAAACGATGTCACGCCAATAGACAAAAATGCCAATAAGAGCAAAAATTTACAATTGTAATTTTTACTCTTATTACTCTTGGACGAACAAAAACGATAGCTCTTTTTCATCTTTTTATTTAAAAATTAAATACAATACAATCATCACAATGCTGAGCGCCCACCACATCCGTTTTACTTTTGGCGTTGGCTTGGCAAGATTGTTATCTGTCGTAACAGTACTTACAACTGGATTTTTGTCCGTAATGCTCAGGACAAAAGCAATCACCGTCAACAGCATAAAAATACAAAAAGACAACAACAAGTAATGCGGCCAGAATGTATATTTTTCCGCTGGAAGCACCCAAAGATACACAATTCCAATACCCAAACTCAACGCAGAGCCCCATGACAAGGTAAAATTGACGGCACGGCGCGTGGTCTTTTTCCAAAAAACCGCCAGCAAAAACACGACCGTCAATGGCGGCGCGATGAAGCCCAGTATCGCCTGAAAAATATCAAACAGTTTCAGCCCTTTGATGCTGTCGATTGCCAACGCAACCAATATCGCAAACACGCAACCTGCCAATACGGTAAGCCTTCCGACTTTGATGATTTGTTTGGTTGTCGCGTTTGGATTGATTTTTTTAGCATAAATGTCCGTCGTAAAAACCGTGCTCAACGCATTCAAAGACGAACCAATCGTTCCGACCAATACGGCAATCAGCACGACCAATACCAAACCGTTCAAGCCAGCGGGAAACAGATTGGTCACCATCGTCATGTACGCTTCGTCCGCACTTGCCAGATTGGGATACAAAACCGAACAAACAATTCCCGGAAGAATGAACAACGGAACGGAAAGTATCTTGAGCCAGCCGATAAAATTTACACCCAGCTGTCCTTGTTCGAGATTGCGCGCGCCCAATACGGACTGAACCATCGCCTGATCGGTACAGAAAAATGCAATCGCCGAAACGGGATAGCCTAACATAATCGCGATCCATGGATAATGCGGATCGGATGCAGGACGCAACAAACTCCAATACGAAGCGGGCGTTTTGGAAAGCAAGGCGTGCAAACCGCCGACTTTGCTAATGCCCAATACGCACAATATAAACGAAACGACAATCAACAATATCATCTGAAAAACATTGACTCGCGCGATCGCTTTCAACCCGCCTGCCATGGCAAACAATCCTGCGAACAATACCAATATGATCACGGACTCCCACATCGGAATGCCCAATATCTGACGCACCAAAAATCCGCCGGCAAACAAACCGAGCGACAACCACGAAATCAGCATCTTGATCATCGCGTACCACGCCAATATGTTGCGCGTGCCCTCGCCGTAACGTTGTCCCATAAATTCGGGCATCGTCGTGACGTTGCTCGCCAAATAGCGCGGCGCAAAAACCATCGCCAGCAACATCAGGAATATAAACGCGTACCATTCGAAATTGCCCGCAACAATCCCGGTCGCGTAACCAATACTCGCAAACGCCAACAACATGGACGGACCGACATTGGTACCCCACATATTAAATCCGATATTGTACCAATTGAGCGACTTGCCCGCCAAAAAAAGCGATTCGTCGGCTTTTTTCTTTTTGTTTCCAAAACTCGCCTTGTACCCAATCGCCATCAGCAATATGAGATACACGACGACAATGACGTAGTCGATGGTTTGGAACTTCGACAAAAGGTTATTCATGGGAATGAATTATGAATGATGAGTTATGAATGAGGAACCGACTATGTCTTGCCTGACTTTTGTCCAAAACACAGGTTTTAAAATTCTGGCTTACTTTATGGCAAACGCTGTTGCAAATAGTCGACTTGCAACAGCGTAAAAATACACAAGAACATTCTATCATTACAAACCGTATCGACCAAGCAATTCTTTTACGTCGACAGGTTTTCTGGTACGCAAGCTTTCGTCCATTGCCTGCAACAGCGCAACCGTTCCGATACCTTCTTTCATATCGGGATACGCTTCCGTTTCGTTAACGATCGCGATTGCAAAATATTCCAGATAATTTTGGTACTCGCCCGCGTGGTGCGACTGCCCCTCAAAACGGAAAAAATGGTTGAGTTGTTTGTCGCCCCAAGTGATGAGTTTTTGTTCGCCTTCTTTGGTAGTAACGGCGTAGCGCAATTCGTGGTAATCAGCCTGGCTTGCTCCTTCCGTACCACGCAAAATACAGCTCATTTCACTTTCGCGGTAAGCAGGCTGTATTGGTCCGGTATACGCTCCGCTCACGCGCGCAATACGTCCGTCCTTATTTCTAAAAATGAAATGCATCGTATCCTCGTTTTTCAAACCGGCATTTTTTCCGTTAGCGCTGATCATGCCGTAGCCCATGACTTCTTCGATTTCGGGCAAATACCAACGGATGAAATCCACGGGATGACTCAATCCGCCATACAACCATTTAAAGGAGGATTCCAACGCCCATTTTTTCTTCAAAAACCAACGATGATCGGCATTGTAGTGACTTTCGATTGTGATGAGGTCTCCGATAACGCCTTCTTCAAAATCCTGACGTTGACGTTTGTAGGGTTCGAAAAAACGGGAACTCTGACCCACAAAAACACGTTTGCCTGTTTGTTTTTGCAAATCCAGCAAAGCTTTCGCATCCGCCAAATCGTCAATAAACGGTTTGGTACAGACGACGTTTTTTCCGTGTTCGAGCGCCATGCGGATATGCGTCGCGTGCAAATGGTCCGGCGTATAAATTGCTACCAAATCAATTTCCGGATCGTTCAGCAAATCCTCATATTTGGTCGTATAGTTTTCAAACTGAAATTCCTTGCAACGTTGCTGGCACAAGGCTTCGTTGGCATCACAGATCGTTTTTAGATTCAATTTTTCGCTGTGCAATGCAGCGGACATCGTGCTTCTACCTTCACCCAAACCGAGTATTCCGACGTTCAATATCTTATTATTGGACATGTTCTTTGATTTTTTATTGTACTATTTTAAATGATCTATATTTTTTTGCCACAGATTCACAGATTTTTTATCGACATGGGTTGTTGGTCGTTGACCAACAACGGCGGAAAATCCCTTAAAAGTTCAACGTCATTGCGAGCGAAGTGCGGCAATCTCGTCTAACTTTTATCACCTACCAACAATTACTGCACCTGCTTCAACAATACCCAAACCTCGCCTTTTTTCGTCCCTTCAATACCCTGCTGGTATTGGGCCATGATCTTGTTCCACTCATCTACACGTGGATTGTTTTCGCTCGTTTTTGGATTCAACTTATCCAAACTTTTCCCTTTTGGAATGCTGATGAGCAACATCAACTGCCTTTGATTTTTGAAAACCAACAACTGCTGAAATTCTGCATTGCAAAATCCGCGTGCGACTTCCGGCCATTTTTCAAACTGGGTTGCATGATATTGCAAATATTCCTGTTGTTTTTCGGGACTTGTAACGAGGTCGGCGGTCATCATGATCGTTTCCCAATCATCCGTCACCTTGTCGTCGTTGCAATGTTCTTTTCGTTCAAAATCGTACATCAGATTTTGGTAAACTTTGACGCTTACATTGTCGAAAAGCTTTTGCAGCTTACCTCTCAGCACGCTCAGATCCTGTATAAAACTATAAATAACCACGTGGTTTTTCCATTGGTAAATGGACGGATTTTTAACGCCTCTTTCTTTCAGAAAAGCAGATATTTTTTTCGTGTCGATTGGCTTTCCGTTAGCGGCAATCATTTCGATCAATTCTTTGCGTTCCTTATTGATAGGTTCTGCAACAAGATGGCTCGTTTTGTTAGCAGCCAGAAAACGATAAGCAGATTCCAAACCAGCATTGCGTTTCACCTCATCCGAAACCTGCGGGCCGTTATTTTCCCAGATATTCCCCGGACCGTTATTGTTCTGCAAATATTTCTGCGAAGGCGTCCAGTTGTTTTTTATCGTGATGCCGGAAGAACCTTCGTCCGTGTACAGATAAAACCAATGCGTCGACAAGTGCGCGTACGGCGCGTTGAAAATGCTGTCTACATCATTGTTTTCGATAATGGTTCCAGGCTGCGCACTCAATGTGTAAATGCCCGCGCAATCATAATTGCTACGTCCGTAATGATGGATTTTGTTTTGGCGAATGACGTTGTCCTGCATGATATTTCGCTGCGGCGTCCAGCCCCAACCCATGCTAATACCGGAATACGGCACGTTTTCGATTTCATTGTTGGCAATCGTGATGTTGCGCGCATAGCCAAATCCAATACCGACCGCGCCCCAATCTTCGTTCGCAGCGTCCGTCACGAAATTGTTTTTGACGGTAAGTTGTTGGCAAACGATATTTTCATTTTTAGGCAAAAAAGGACGATGAATTTCCAAACCTTGTTCGCCAAAATTTCCACCCAAAAGCCCCGTTCCGCCAATATCTTCAAACAAATTTCCAATGACCAGACTATTGCTGACGCCTTCACGTAAATCGACGCCCGTCGCCGCTAAATGGAGGAATTTGTTATTTTCCAGTTCGATGTTTTTTGCATAGGAAATATCGACAGCCGCAGCGGGTCGGCCAATCCAAGCCTGATTTTCCAACGCAGCTTTCTCCTTTGTTCCCGCAGGTTTCAGCTTATAGGCGTCGAGCATATACATGCCTGTTTGGTGCGGCACATGACCTTCCTGAGAAGGTCGCAGCCAAGTACTATTTTGAAAAGTCAAACCTTTAATCGAAACATTTTCGACCGGAAATTCATTCGTTCCACGTATTTCCAATAGCTTTTCCAATACGGGAACGACGACTTCCGCCGTGTTCATATTTTCGTTTGGCAGCGGATAATAGTAGATTTTTTTGTTGTCAGCATCGTAAAACCATTCGCCCGGTTCGTCCAACAACTGAATACTATTAACAAAATAAAAAGCAGAATTTCCGGTTTCGGTCGACAACCAAGGCGAAGGCCAAGGATGTTCGTTCTGAATGCGGCTTTCGGGTTCGTAAAAATATACGCGGCAGCTGTCGCCGTTTTTCTCCAGTTTTCGTACACGCAGATTGGCCGTTTCCCACCATTGATGAATGAAAAACTCTAATCCCGGTGCAGCTTCCAGCGATTTTACAAGCGAAGAAGCAACAACCGCCGTCGCCGTTTTTTTGTCCCAATCCAATATACGGTGCATCGTATTGCCAGCCGAACTTTTTGCACGAACTGCTTTGCGTCCATTTACCCACAACTGACGAAAATCAAATGCGCGAATACCAATGTTTTCGGGCAGTTCGGCAACTTTTATTTTGTCCAATATAGTAGGCGAAAGTCCTTTCACGGGCTGTGTCAAAGACTTCCAATCCTTTACCAAAACACCTCCGCTCAATACGACATTTTCGCCCGTATTGGACTCTATAGTCGTATAGGATTGCGGCGTACCACTGTCTTCCGGACGAATTGTTATAGGCTCGTTCAAAAAATAATGTCCGCCTTTCACGACAATATGAATACCGTTTCCAATATTGGAATCGCCCGTCCGGCGTAGGTTTCGCGCCTGTCTTATCGCCATCTGAATGGATGCCAAAGGTTCGGATTCCGTTCCTATTACATGGTCATTTCCCGTCGGAGAAACCCAAATTTTCGTTTGCGTTTTTCCAACCACCGGAACCAAGAAAAAGGACGCGACGATATATTTTAATATTTTGCCCATGTACAACCGATAAAAATAATAGAACCTTATTGAAAAATAGATTTTACATACGCAGTATTGGCGCCGTAGTTAAATTTCACGTCTTTGGGGCGCGTCGCGTCGCGGCTTCGTTCAATAACCAACCAACCGCTCCATTTCATTTTGTCCAGCGTTTTTTTCAATTTTTTCATATCGACCTGAGGATCGTTTTGCAACCAAACGCTGTCTTTATTGCTCGCGTGGATCATGCAAATCCTGTCTTTTCCCAATATTTTGAGTTCGGAATACAGGTTACGTCCTTCACTTAAAGGATTCGCCAAATTGAAATAAATTTTGATTGCGGGAGAATTAATTTCTTTTAATAATTGAACTTCTTCTTTTGCATTTAAAGACGTTTCAATACCGATCACAACACCAGCTTTTTGCGCCTGAACGCCCGCCCAATGCAATCTTGCAACGACCGAATCGCGCACTTCGGGATTTTTTCTCAAATCACACTGAACGCCCAACGGCAGAAATCCTGTTTTTACACCCATGTTTTGCATAGTCGTAATACAGTCTTCAACCGATTGCTGGTATTGGGTTCTACCACAAAAAGACTGTGCGTAATAGCCCGTCATCGCCACACTGCAAAACTGAATATTGTTTTGTTTTGCAGCATTCAAAAACTGTTGACGAGAAGAATCTGCCATCAATTTATTGTCAAAAGTGGGACGTTGTCCCAATCCTCCCATGTCTAGTTCCAGTCCGTCCGCACCCAGTTCGTGTGCTAAAGCAATGGCACTCACTTTTTGTCTTTTCAGCAACATCAAGTCAATCAACGCGACTTTATAACGCGGTGCATTTTGGGCAAACAACTGTGTTGCACCCAATAAATACATGGACAAGAAGCAAAAAAATATCTTTTTCATATTAGCTTTATAACGCTTGTATTTACAACAATACTATTGACAATGTAGGAGATTTCTCGCTCGTACCTCACTCGAAACGGAAGAAATCTCCTAAATAATTTTACATCTTTAATATTCACATTTAAGCAAACATCATTTTGCATTTCGAGCCTGATCAAAAACTTTCTGCAACTGATCTATGCCCTTGATGGCGTTTGCAGGCAAACGTTCGCCTTTGTCACCAAACACGTACATTTTGTTTTCTTTTTCAACCGTGACAAAACGTTCGTCGATTGCATTGTTTTTATCTAGGATTGCGGAAAGATTCAGTCCCAATTTTTTCGCCATAAAATGATAAACCGGCGTTCTTTTATTGATACCAAAATCATGCGTTTCGTTAGGCAAATGCACGTTTTCGACCTGGTCTTTTTTACCGTAGAAACTATAAACTTTTTGCAGATAAGGAAAATCATGCTCGGGCATGTGCGCCGTCCAGTCACCACCGTCGGAAATCACCAACTGTGGACGCGGAGCAGCCATCGCTGCAATTTCCACATTGTCGGTACCGCCGCCACAAAAATGAACAGGCATGCCACTTTCGCAAGGACAGCCGCCATAAAAATAGGAACTCACGGAAACCACCGGAGCCGAAACCGTAATGCGGTCATCCAATGCAGTCGTCATCACCGTAAGCGTTCCGCCGCCTGAACCGCCTGTAATACCCACCCTTTTCGTATCGGCATCGGGAAGCGTAAGCAGGTAATCCAATATACGCATGGACGCCAATATCTGCATCGGCATCGCAATGCTTTTGCGATGTTCTTCGTACGGGAACTGCAACATCGACTCGCCCCATGCAAACAAATCATAGCTAAAAGCCATCGCGCCCATTTTGGCCAAAGCGGCACAACGATATTGGCAATCGGGACGATAGCGCTGCGCAGGCCAATGCCCGTCGGGATTCAATATCACCGGAATTTTACCTTTATAGTGTGCCGGCTTGTAGAGTGATCCGCAGAAATAAACGCCCGGCAATATTTCTATCGCCACGTTGGAAACCGTATAGCCGTCGTATTTGCGTTCGGGAGTTGTGATAGGAACGATTTTGGAAGGACGTTGGATTTTGTCCAGCTGCAATGCCTGCAAAATCTCGCTTTTCAGAGAATCGCGTCTTTTTTCCCACTCGTTTTGATTGTGGTATTGGGATGCGATCCTGTCCAGTTCCGTCCAGCCTTCCTGCACTGGCCAACGATAATATTCATAGTCTTTCAGCTTGTAGGTACGGTCTTTTACTTTTTCGACTTTCATGTCGAAAAGTGCCAATACATTGGACAAAGTCTTTTCCGCATCGGGACGAAAACGCCACTCCGCATAAGGCACATTTTTGCCCTCGACCATTTTGTCTTTGTATTGGATCGTAATACCAAAACGCTGCTGTACTTCTTTCAATACATCGTTCAGCGATTTGGTATAATTGTGGTCCGTATCCTGTTGCGCATTGATTTTGGTCGCGCCGCAAAGCAACGACAATCCCAAAACACCTACGCGCAACTTTCTGACTATACTATTCATATTCGTTTATTTTTTTCAAAAAATTAATCTTCCGTCAATTCGCCTTTCATCTTCTTCTGGCCGGGCCATTGCTGATTCTTGATCGCTTTCAGTTTCAGTTTGGATGGATCAATTTTTACGTATTTAATTCTTGTTCTTCTCCAAGTGTACACGATCTGCACCATTCCGTCTTTGGACTGCATGACCGCAGGATAAGAATATTGGCTGATCGGAGAATCTTCCAATACAGCAGCGGCAGACCAATTGATACCGTCTTTGGAAATGGCAACGTTGAGCGGCGTGCGTGGGCCTTTACCTTTTTGCCAAGTAGAATCGGGCAATACGTGATTGTAGACAAGCAATTGGCGTCCGTCTTTTAACGTCACCGCGTCTACACCCGAATTGTTGTTAGGCATATTGGTTTTGCTGAGCGGCGTCCAAGTTTTGCCCTCGTCGTAAGACCAAGTCTGCAACAAAATACATTCTTTGCTTCTGCACAAAGCCTGCAAAGTATCTTTTCCATGAAACATGATCGTCGGCTGGATGATGCTTTTGAAACCGTTGTTGTCCACCGGCCCCATCATTGTCCACTGATTTTTTTTGACGTCAAATTTTTCAAAATGAACGCCGGAATTAGCCGAACCTTCCGTGCTGGAAGGGCAAAGCAAAGAACCGTCCTGCAAAGTCACAGGTTTGTTTTTGATAGGGCCCAAAAATCCTTCCGGCAAAGCTTCTGGTTTGGACCATGTAACGCCGTTGTCTTTGGAGCGAACCATCCAACCTTTCCATTCGGAAGGTTTGGGGCCGATTTTGTAAAACAACAACAAATCGCCACCTGGAATCTGATACAGTACTGGATTCCAAGTCGGATAACGCAAGGTCGCGTTTTGAATACCGTTGGCAACGGAAACCGGCGCGGTCCACTTGCCATTTACCAAACGGCAAACACGAATCTCCACGTCAGGATTGCGCTCTTTCGTTCCGCCGAAAAATGCCGTAACCAAACCGTTCGGCGTTTCTTCGATTGTTGCGGAATGACATTCGGGAAACGATGCCGTGTCGTACAGAAACTCATCGACCAAAATGCCCGGCTTCTTATGATGTTTCTGCGCATGGCCAAGGCTACAGCAGACCAAAAAACAAAGACTTAAAAAACTATATTTCATTTTGTTTCATTTTTATTTGAAGCAATCTCGGATTTTATTTTTTCGATAAAAGCGCAAACAACTTTTTACTATTGTTTCTTTTGCTTCGCGGCTTTTTCCGCTTTTACTTTATCAACGTAAGCTTTGAACATCTGGTGCCAGTTGCGACCGTTGCTGTTCAGATATTGTTCGCATTTGGTTTTGTAAATTTCGAAAATCGCTGAGATTTCTTTGATACTTTTATAGTCGATCGCTTGTTCGCGTGCTTGTTTTAAGTTTTTCAAAATTTCAGCGCGTTCTGTTTCTGTCAGATTAGGGACGATGGATTCGTAGCCTTTCAAAGTAAACGCCACTTTTCCAATAGTATAGTCGTCCAAAACTTGTTCCACTTGTGCAGGCGTCAACTCAGCATTGAGCACACTCATCAGATTTTCATGAACGCTTTTTGGTTGTTGCGAACAATAAATTACCTGCCAGTCCATATTGCTCAAAGCATTGCCCGTTGCGGGATTGATGCCTCCTGGATTTTGCGTAACAGGATGGCTATTGTGCCAATCGCGAACAGCCGCGAGGTGCGTAACAATTGCAGTTTCTACTTTCTGCGCTTTCGCTTGATCCGTAATATTCAAACCGGCAATCCAAGTGTCTGTCTTCTTTTTCAGGTCGTCATTGTTTGCCTGCGCCTTTACGGAAACAGCCCCCAATACCATGCTGCAACCAACTACCAATAATGCCGAAGATTTTCTGAAATTCATATCTTATTATTTTATTTTAATTTTCAAAAGAATAAATACCGCTACCTATTTTCAATACAGCATCACCTTTTTCAAAACGAATGAGCTGGATATCGCTTGTAATTGTTTTACCGCTTTCCGTAATATCCTTCACGGATTTTGCAGGAATATGAACGATGGCATTTGTATTGGCAGGAACTTCAATATGCCATTTAATTTTACCGTTCGTTTGTTCCCATTCGCTCTTGATCGCTCCGTAACTGGAATTGTACGAAGCCTTACTGCTATTGAGTCCTGCGTTGAAAGCGGGTTTCATTTCTATTTCTTTAAAAGCAGGTTTTGCGGCTTTAATACCCCCCAAATCCTCAAACATCCAAATCAACAAATCGCCCAACAACATGATATGGTTTTGAGAATTCATTTTCGGATTGGCCGTATTGCCGTTCCACAACTCCCAAATCGTCGTTGCGCCGTTGGCAATCATATAGCCCCAACTTGGATAGGTCGTATTGGAAGCCAACTTAAATGCTGCGTCGGATCTGTTGTTTTCCGTCAATCCACGCATCAGCCATTGCGTACCGATGACGCCCGTACTGATGTGCATATTGTCGGCATTCAGTTTTTTGATAATATTGTCAAACACTTGCTGGCGTTTGGTTTCAGGTACTATATTAAAATAAAGCGGAAGCAAATTCGCCGTTATAGTTCCGTTATCATATTGGTTCAAATCCGCTTTAAAAAACTTATCATTAAATGCTTTTTTTACATTGTTGGCCAATTGATCGTAAGACGCAACATCGGCGTTGTTACCTGAAATCGTCGCAAAGTTTTTCATGATCTGCAACAATTTATAGTAATAAGCCGTCGCCAACAATTCGCCTTTCGTCGTGCGCGTGCTGTCCTGCGAACGAATCATTTTCAAATCTTCAGGTGGCACGCACCAATCGCCATATTTGTCTTTCGTCACTATAAAATCTTTCATGTAACGACTTTTCATATAGCCCATCCATTTTTTCATGGAAGCGTAATGTTTGACAATGCTTTGCTGATCACCATATTGATGATGCAGCATATCGGCCACCAAAATATAAGTTCCCGGCCAAGTAACGTTGTCACTATAATAATTCCAAAAAGCAGGCGCTACGTCAGGAATCGCGCCTTCAGGCGTTTGCGCCTGTTCAATATCGTCCAACCATTTCGCATATAAAGACGAGTTTCCAAACAAGAAACTTTCGCCATAAGCACCTTGCGCCCTGTCGCCCAACCAAGGTTGGCGTTCGTTGCGCTGCGGGCAGTCAACCGGCATTCCTTTATAGTCGGAAGCGATGCCCCACCAAGCATTTTTGACAATCTGGTTAATGGTTTCGTTGGAAGTCGTCAAGGTACCTGTTGTCTGCATTTGGTCAAAAATCAATTGGCCTTCAAAGTCAGCAACGGTAGGCGTTCCGGGATAATTTGTTATTTCCACAAAACGAAAACCATGATATACAAAACGTGGATGCCAAGTTTCTTCGTCGCCACCTTTTAGAGTATAAACGTCCGTGACTTTTGCGTCGCGCAGGTTGGCAACGTACAACGAACCATCGTTTTGCAAACTTTCTGCAAAACGTAGTTTGATTCTTTGTCCTCGGTTGCCTTTTGCTTTTAACTGCAACCAACCGGAAAAATTTTGCCCCATGTCCAATATATGAACACTATCATTTAATTGCTTGATGGAAACAGGCTGAATCGTTTTCATCACCTTCATCGCAGGATTAGGTTGTGGGACCACTTTTCCTTCCGGAGCCTTTACCAGCATAGGTTTTAGCCAATTAGCGTCTTTATAGTTTACATCAGACCAATCGCCTAGTTCTTTTGTTGCATCGTATTCTTCGCCATCATATTCGTTGTTCATACGAATAGGTCCGTCCGCCGTGAATTTCCAACTTTGATCGGAAACAACGAGTTGGGAAGTGCCGTCCGCATAGACGATATCGAATTGCAACAACAGTTTTGGAAAACCAAAATTGTTGATTTTTTTAGGTTTATAGTTTTGGCGCATCGTGAAAAAACGGCCGTTGCCCAATACGACGCCAATAGCATTTTGTCCGTCCTTTACTTTTTCGGTTACATCAAACGTATTGCTGAAAACGGTTTTGCGGTAATCGGTAGGCGCCGGCGCCAATACGCGGTCGTCGATTTTTTTACCGTTGATGTACAGTTCGTACATACCCAAACCGACAATATGCGCAAATACTTTTTTGATTTTTTTTGTAGTGAAAAATTCTTTGCGAAAATAACGTGCCGACAGCCGCGACCAAGTCGTCAAGCTATCCCACGGAAAAGCTTTGTCATAGCCGATCCACGTTGCTTTCCAATCATTTTTGTTCAGATACGCCACCGTAAAAAACGCAGGATTGCTCCATTCGCTTTCGCCGTCGTTCGTAAAAGTTTTTACTTTCCAATAGTAATATTTGTCGGGTTGCAGCGCGCTACCTTTAAAAGTTACGTGTAGAGATTGGTCGCTTTCGACTTTTCCCGAATTCCAAACATCACCGACGTTTTTGTTCAGATTGTCCTTAGAGGTCGCCACCAAAATCTGATAGCCAGTCTGTTGAACATTTCTTTTTTCGGACGAAAGCTGCCAACTAAAATGCGGTGCATTTGTCGCAATTCCTATTGGACTGGATGACTGTTCGCAAGTAGGTTGTACTATTTTTACCTGCGCCCAAAGCAATACAGGCACACACATTAGCCATATTAAAGCAAGCCGTTTCATAATTATTGATTTACAGAAAAATTAAAATACAATACGATATGCAAAGCCCTTGATGGATCTTTTTCGTAATCGTACAAAATATTGTCCAACCCCATCGGGCCAGTCGTTTCGCGGGTTTGCGTGCGTGTACCAATCGACGGAATCGCATTCATGAACGAAATATCACCTTTCGGAAACCAGGTTTCGTAGTTGTGCCATTCATCGGTTTTCCATTTAGCGGAATATAAACGCAGGAACAAATCTTCGGTTTCGGTAGCCACGGTAAAATGCTGTTTGTCCGTATTGAAAATACCACCATAGAAGTTGGCGTAATAACCTTTGAACTCAGGATATACCCAGCTTTCTCCCGTTTCGGTATTGTTATAGTCTTTTTTCCAAACGCCGAACCGACCACCTTTCAAACGATTTTTCCAAACACGGTAAGGCCCTTTTCCCATATAGGTTACGGAGCGCATTTGGTTTTCGGGAAAATCGAAATTCAAGCCCAACATTTTAGTATGTAAAGAATCGGGAAAATAACTGACTTCCAGTTTGACCCAACCATTTCTTTGTATTGTCCACTTTAAAGTATTGAAACTTTTTTTCTTGTCGTAAGTAGAACTGACAACTAGATTCTTGTCGGCATCATATTGATAGGAAATACCCGAAAAATTGGTCACGCCTTCCTGTACAACCGGCCCATTGGACAACGGCAATATACCTTTCGCATTACGCACTTGTTGCAGCAAACCGTTGTCCTTATTGATTTCCAGCGTTACGTCACTATAATGTATTGTATAGTTTTTTGCCTCTTCCGAAATTTTAATATCGTTGCTGACATTATTATTGACCCATCTTTGAGTCTTTTTTATAGGCGTGCTGATCGTATAGCTCCACGTAAACAATTCTTTTTGATATTGGTCTTTCACGGTAATGTACAATACATCATAATCACGCCAATCCTGCGGTAAAGCCACTTGCAATTCACCTTTTTGCATCGGAGCTATGTTGGGTGCAGTAATAGTACCATTCAACTCATTTTCGTCAGTTTTATTAAAACGTTTCAGTTTCCAAGAAAAAGTACAGGTATTGGTATTGGTAAACTGATAGCGGTTTTCAATATTGAATTTACCGTCAAAAGCGTCCGTTATTTCGCGACGTTCAAAATATATTGGACTCCATATTTCCTTAATCGTGTAGAAACTACCCTCCTTTTCGTGATGCGGACCGACAATACCATCCGCACCGTGAAACTTGTCGGTATCGATCGAATCATTTTTGTCTTTTCGCACAACACCTTCGTCCGCAAAATCCCAAAGGAAACCACCGGCATGTAAAGGTTCGTGCCACATCACATTCCAATAATCTTCCAGTCCCGCACCGTGTCCGCCATCAAACCAACCATGCAAAAACTCCGTCGGCATGACGATTTCGCGGCCATTGTCATAGTTGCCGACACCATAATTATATTGGCGATAATGCTGCGTTTCAATACCGTTGAACAATTGCCAGGGATGCACGACCGGACGTTTTTGAATATCATAAACACCGAACAAAGTATCCAAATCCAGATTGTGTCCGCCTTCGTTTCCGTTGGACCAAAAAACAATCGACGGATGATTGACATCGTGCTGCAACATTTCTTTTACCAACTTGGAGCCCGTCGGCGTATCGTAATGTCCGTGCCAGCCCGCCAACTCGTCCATCACATACAAACCCAGCGAATCGCACACATCCAAAAAATGATCGTCGGGTGGATAATGGCTCATGCGCACGGCGTTCATGTTCATTTCCTTCATCAACAATACATCTTCGACACTGTTTTGATAGTTCAATGTGCGTCCTGTTTCCGGACGGAAAGAATGGCGGTTGACTCCTTTGAATTTCATCTTTACGCCATTGACGTAAATGCCGTCGCGACGACGCAGTTCAATCGTTCTAAAACCAAATTTCTTCTCGACTGAATGAACTTTTTTCCCGTTTTTGTATAGGATAAAAAGCGCTTTGTACAAATACGGCGATTCGCTGCTCCACAACATAGGCGAAGTCGCTTTGTCATAAATTGTTATAGTCTGCTCATGCGGAACGGCCGTTGTACTACTCAGTTTTTTTCCTTTGGCATCCAATAGCGAAACCTTTACCAGATCAGCGTTTCCATGTACGGCGGCGATCGCGTTGAACGTTCCGTCCGCTTTTGCATCAATACCAATATTGTCCATATAATCAACCGGCAAAGCCTCTAACCAAACAGGACGAAAGATGCCGCCAAACAACCAAAAATCGGCTTGGCGCTCGGCAGCGTTTACACTTTTGTTGGCGGAATGCTTGTCCACCTTGACTTCCAGCAGATTTTCCTTTCCGTATTTTAATAGTTTGGAAATATCATATTTAAATGCGTAAAACGCACCTTGGTGCATTTCTCCGGCAGATTTGCCGTTGACTTTTACCGTCGCGTCGGTCATCACGCCTTCAAAAACGATATTGACGACTTTGTTTTTCCATGTTTCGGGAACCGTAAATGTTTTCTTATACAAACCACTTTCCTTGCCACGAACGTTGTCTTTGTTCATGCCGTAATCGTACTTGCCAAAACCTTGCAGTTCCCAACAAGACGGCACGCCGATTTTGGTCCATTTGTTAGCGTTCATGCCGCCCGTGCAATAAAAATCCCACTGCACCGCATCGCTGCTACCTCTACCCGAAAGATATTGGATTTCGGTTTGCTGCGCCCTGGAAACCAAACAAACAATCGTAAGGGTTATATATAAAAAAAACTGTTTCACTTTTGCTTTAATAATTAGTCAATATTTTAATTAACCACATAGATACATAGCTTAATATTATAGTCATTTATAAATTGACTGAAATATTTTTTACATAGTATTAAATTGAAAGTTTCACTTTCAATCTATATGGACTCGTTGTTTTCTATTTAATAAAACGGTTCTATGTATCTATGTGGTTAAAAATGAATTCAGGGTTTAAATTGATCTACAACAGAGCCAGACGTCCTAAACGAAACCGCCGGCAAACCATCGCTATTGTATAATTCGGGTTTGGCATCTTCCTTCCAATCGTAGCGCACCGCCGTAGGATCAGCAACGGAAGAACTTGTCACCCAAACTTTATTGTTTTTTATAGTCGCATCGGCAGGAACAAAATTTCCTCGCGCATCCGCGATTTCAAAACCGCTCAAAGTATTGCCGTTCTTGCCTTTCAGCCCTTTTCCTTTATGGTCAAAATCCAATACAAAACCGTTTTGTTCCTTTTTTGCATTCTTGAAAATAGGTCCTATTGGTTCTGCTTTATTTATCTTATATGTATTGGACAACGCCGTATTGGCAAGCCTTAAACCAACGTCCCATTTGTTGACCGGATGCAGATCCGCAGGATTGTCGTTGAGGTCAGATGTCGCCACCATGATGGCATTTTTCATCTTCAAAACGGCAGCCTGCGCTTCCCAAAATTCTGCTTCGCTATGAATGGAATAAGGTTTGTCCTTTGCTTTTGAATAGTTGTAAGGCGCGATTTGGATATAGTAAAAAGGCAGTTCGTTATCGCCCCATTGCTTGCGCCAATAATCGATCAGCGATTTCATTTTGTAGCTATATTGGAGACGTTCGTTCAAAAAGCAATTGCTTTCGCCTTGATACCACAAAAATCCTTTTACGGTAAACGGAATCAACGGTTCGATCATCGTCGTGTAAAATTTTCCCGGATCGCCGTCGATTTTTCCTTCAGGCATGTTTTTATTTTCCTTGAAAAAGCGCTGCTGTTCCATTGCTTCTTTCGGCATCCAAGGCTCGATACGGCTTCCCGGAATAGATGCAGAAATCATTCCTACTGGAACTTTCAACTGCGTCGCCAATTGTTTCCCGAAAAAATAACCAACTGCCGAAAACGGGCGCAAAGGCTCGCCTTCCGCAGCCGACCAACCGGAATACGTAGAATCTGGATCCATTTTTTTTCTTTCGTCCAAGAAAATGCGCAACGATTTGTCGTTGGCTTCCGCGACTTCGTTGACCGGCCAGTTTGCACCTGCCGGCGGAGTCAATTTTGCAAGTTTGCGCATCGCAAATTCCATATTGGACTGACCGGAACACAACCAAACTTCGCCTACCAATATATCGTTCAAAACAATTTTGTCCGTCGTTGTGCTTATTTCCAAAACAGCAGGATCAAACGATGCTTTCAACGGGTTCAAACGTAACATCCACGCACCTTTTGCGTCGGCGAGCGCGGTTTTCTTTTGACCTTTAAACGTGACGGTAACGGTCGTATTGGCATCAGCCCAACCCCATATTGCTACGCGTTCGTTCTGTTGGAGCACCATTCCGTTTCCCAATATTTTGGGAATCACCAGTTTGGCGCTGGACGCCAAACCGACTAAACATGCGCACAATAACAACGAAAAATATTTCATGTATATTCCTTTTACTTTTTTTATATCTACCACAAAATCTATCTGTTCCCTGAGCTTGTCGAAGGGAAAACTCGGGCTTCGACAAGCTCAGCCCCCCACCCCATCTTCCAATATTGTAGAAAAGTGGACAATTCCATTCCTTCTTATAAACTACCCGAAACTTCTTTCAAAGATTTGGAATGAGCAACCAATTTTCCGTCCGCCCATACGGACAAACCTTTTCCTTTGTTGTATTTTTTACCTGTTTTGTCCCAAACGATGGTTACGTTTTTGCCGTGGTATAGGACATCATCCAAGCAAAACCAATCCCATTTTTTGGCAGGAACCAATGGATTGACTTCGATGATATTGTCGGCACGCGGACGCAAACCAACCAAACCGGTAATCACCAAATCGTTGAAAGTCGAGTGATTGTAATAGCGACCACGCGCGTCGGCCGTCAACCATTTGCCTGTTTTTTCGTCCATGTATTCGCCAATATATGGTTTGCCGTCGGCGTATTGGGAATAAGCAAATTTGGACAACTGTGCAAAATAGTCCGCTTTGTCCACAACTTTTTGATGATAGTTGTTGATGAAATTGGCCATTGCGGTCAATGTTTGCGAACTAGCAAACGGCCAAACCGCACCGTCCCATTCGCATTTGCAACAGCCGTTCATCCTAAAACGCGCATGGCTTCTGTCCGCTGTTGTAATGCCAGACGGCGCATTGAAATGTTCTGGATCCATCAAGGTTTTCCAAGCACTATTGTACTGTTTGTCCGGCATATTGAAATACCAAGGAATAAAACCAATTTCTTCGCGTACGTTCGCCAATGTATCGGCAGGCTCTTTTCTTACTTCAAAAAACTGGTCGTTGCTGTTCCACAATTTTTCCTGTACATCACGCTTGATACTGTCCGCTTTTGACTGATAAAGTTGTGCGGAAGCATTGTCATTGTTGATGGCGGCGATTTTGGAAAGTGCAACCGCGTTGCCGTACATATAGCCATTGATCGAAGGACGCGGATTTTTTTCGCGACGTCCGCCGCTGATGGTTTCTTCCATCGCGTCTTTTACGTCAAACTGCCAGAACAAACCTTGCGGATAACGTTTTTGCGCTTCCCAATCTTTATAGTCTGCAACCAGATCAGGATAATAGTTTTTCATCGCATCGACGTCGCTGTTGACCAAATAACGGTTGTACATCGCATCGATCAACCATGAACTATAGGCATTCAACTTTTTCATCGGCTGACCGTTGTTGCCACGCAACCAGACTCTCAAGTTGTTGTTGAGATAGCTGGTGTCGCGCAACCATCGCGCTTCATAAACATGATGTCCCAACGCACTGCTGATCAGATTGTATTTGTCGGCATAAGAGCGGCGTATGATAAATTCCGTGATGACATTTCCTTGCTGCGTTTTCTCAATATGCTTGCGCAGCGACCACCAACGGAAATAATAAATTTCTTCCATTTTTTTGTCGGGGCATTCAAACAAAGGAACGTTTTGCTGCATCCATTGCCAGCTTTGGCTGTTGGGAATGTCGGTCACGTTATTTTCGTCTTCCATCGTATTGAAATGATCCACGTAGTGCTGGAACGATTCGGATTTCAATACCTGTGCATTTGTCGTTTGCGCTAGAAAAAACGCACCAATATAAAAAAAGGACTTCTTCAACATAATCTGAAATTATTTCTGTTCGGATTTAAAATAATGAAGCAAATACGATGCTTCCGTTGCTTTTTCGCCACCGTTTGGCAAGTCAAAATCCTGATCCGTAGGCGTGTCCGCATCAGGGAAACGTCTTACACCTCCCGTTCTGAAAGTGACATGCTGTACTTTGTGGATCGGTGCAAAAATGATATTGTTGTTGGGTTTTCCGCCGTTGATGGAAACCTTGTACAAACGCGTCGCCGTATTGAGTTCGATGACGAAATCATATTTTTTGCCCGCTTCGTATTTACCCAAACCTTTGTCGCGATAACCTGCTTTGGTAATGATGCTTCCGGTAGAATCGAAGGACAATCGGATGCAAGGGGTATTTTTATCATCTTGAAATTCAATATCCAAACGACCATTTTTGTTCTGTTTCGGCGTGATGCTGAATTCGATTTTGACGTTGTCGGATTCAGGAATGACTTTGTCCACTTTTGCAAAATCGAACGGATCAAAATCTTTCAGTTCCAAAGCTTTTTTATTGTTGTCCGAAACGATGGAAATCGGTGCCCACAACGGACTATACAAATTCCATTCTTTCAAATCGGCCAAATTATTGACGTTGGAAAAATCTTCGTTTATATTGGACGTAACGGCATCTTTTATCGGAACTGGAATTTCCGCCACCCAAATATCTTCCTTGTTCATGCTGTAACCGACCCAAGCATTTCCGTCCGGCGTTTTGTTGCCGTTGATTTCCTGGATACCGCGCACGTATTGCGGACCGTAACTTTTGTACGCACCGCCGTAGCGCATCGTGGAAATTTCGCCGTTGACCAGCAACAGATTTTTATAGTTCAATCCGTCGTCGCTCACGGAAAGCGCCAAAGGCCATCTAAATTCCGAAGGATTATAGACCGTAACATATTTGTTGTCGCTCGTTTTTTGTCCCCAGATTTTAGCATTGGAGTTGACAAAACCCGGCGCGCGTAGCGGTTTGTATTTCCATGTTTTGCCGTCGTTGTCCGAAATGCTCGTCAACGCATATTTCCACAAACCTACCAATTTCCCGTTCGGCAAATGGTAATAGCTAAACGCTTTGTATTGTTCTTTCAGCGGAATCAATGGATCGTTGCGATCCGATTCTTCCACCATTTGCTGCATCATCACCGGCGTTGCCAATATCTCGTCACCCGCAGCTACGACGCTTTTGTCTTTAGCAGATTTGTAAAAAGGGAAATGGGTGTTTTTTTCGCTGAAACGATGATTGTAACGCAAGAAATAAACCGGCCCAAAACTACCGTCTGCCTTGATTTCGCGCATGACGCGTCCAATACCGTTACCGTCGTTGGGATCGTCGTGCGGCCCCAACGCGATACCGTAAAAACCGAGCGCAAACAATTTTTTCTCTTTGGAAATATAAAAACCGACACGCTGGTGCATCACCGCAAAACTGTTTTTGGTCACTTCCGTGCGTCCTTCCTTCGTAAAACCGTCAGGCAGTTTGTATTCGGGAAAAAGCGTCGTCGGACCTGTCCACTTGTAACCATCTTTTGACGTGATCATGTACGTCGCACCGGGCGCTACGTGTTCGCCTACAGGATCGCTTAGGAAATGCAGGAAATACATATTGTTCCAATACACGAGCATCGGTTGGTGGTTATACGTCCAGTTCATGCCACCAGCCCAATCAGCGTGCTCACGATTGGCGCGAAACACCTGAATATTGTGCACGCCCACCGCCGGTCGCAGTTGACCGTGGTGATAGTCCACGTTGCTCACTGTGTTTCCAATATAGCGAACGGTGTCGTGCTGCGCCATTGCCGCAACCGGACAAGCCATCCCAATCAATAAATGCGTTAACAAACGAGTCATGAGGCGATTATTTTCCAAGTTCTTTCAATAGTTTTTTGACCACTTTTTTCTTTACGGGAACGATCGTCCCGTGTTTGTGCCCTTCCGGAATCGAGACTTTAGCGTCGATATTTTCGAAATGGACAAAATCTTTTGTCGATACCGCGTCATAGGTTTTCTTGCGATAAGAATCAAAATAAATCAACCAGTTGTCTTTTACCTTAACGGCAGAAGGACCTTCGGTATATTTTTCGGTAAACGATTTTGAAACGTCATGCCAAGGACCAAGCGGCGAATTAGCAAAAGCAACTTTGATATCGAGTTCGTTTCTTGTATTGTCTTTCAATACCAAAACGTAGTCGTTGGCTGCGCGTTTTTTGATAACCGCGTCGATGATGCTAAATTTCGGATCGAGGAAAAGTTTGGCAGGAGAAAACGTTTTGAAATCCGTCGTCGTCGTCACGTACATACGGTGATTGTTACTGTCAGGCTCAATACCTCGTTCAAAACGACCGGGAATCGTGGTTGCCCAAATGATTTTGTAATCTTTCGCAACATCGTCATAAAAAACTTCCGGCGCCCATACGTTCAATGCGCCCGGTTCCTGTTCCATTACGGGAACGTGCTGTTCTTCGCTCCAATGGATCAAATCTTTGGAAGAAGCTGTTCCAAAACCTTTGTCGCCTTTCCAGCTGCAAGTCCACACCAAATGAAAAACGCCGTCCGGTCCCTGCACCATCGAAGGATCGCGCATGACTTTTTGCGTACCGACTTGGGGTTTCAAAAATACCGTATCAAAATCAGTCCAATGATAGCCGTCGTAGCCGTACAGCATACGCAAACCCGCATCTGCCGGCTCGTGAAAGGACGTAAACAAATATGCCTTGTTGTTACAAGAAACGACAACAACGGCACAAGTCAATATGGCTAGTATTCTTTTTATAAACATGATATTGTTATTAAAGACAAAAGTTAAAAGGTAAAAACAAAAAGCATTTTTACTTAATGTTTTGGAATTGAACTCCAGTTATTAACTGAGAGGTTGGTGTTGTCACCAACATCGGCGACCGTCATTATTACCATTAGTCCGTTGGTGACCGCCGTTGCAGGTGCTAACCTGCAACTATTCCAGAAACACTAACACGATGACACAACGTTGTGCGCCTTTGTGTCGTTCCTTCGTTGTGGTTTTAAAAACAAATGCGCGTCTATTTTTCCAATACCAAAACCCAGTCGTTTCCTTCTTTAGGTTCGCCCGGAGGATCGAAAGAAACGATTCCTTTTGTATTGGTCAGGTCAATAGGCGTCGTCGCTCCGTCCGTAGGATGAAACCAGCTTGCCTTTCCTACCTCAAATCCGAGTTTGGCAGTATTGACTTTAAACGTTCTTCCTGTATAAGTGTACGCCATCGCATAATCGTTGCCTTTTGTCGCAAGGATATTGTTGTAACGTTTTCCGTTGTCGACAATGATTTCCTGCGCTGGTTTGCGGTCAAAATAAGATTTGCTCAATACCAAATCTTTCAGAAAATGCATTTGTTGCGCACCAGGTGCGTTGATGGTTTCTTTCCAGCTACCTGTTACGCCATAAGCGCCACCGACTTTTCCCATGGTGTGAAACTGCATAATCGCGTTTTCGCCGTACGTAAATCCGGCAGCGCCTGCAAATACACTCCAATACGCATATCGGCGCACTTCAGCCGGAGACCATCTTGCCTGCAAGCTGTCATGCAAACCGTGCGGAATGTTTTCGTAAGAAGGTTCACCGTCCAATACAGGTTTGGTTGGTTTGAGATTGTACGCTACATTGACGTATTTCCAGTTGTCTTCACCGAAACGGTATTTTTCCTTCATGGAAGTATCCTGTGCATACGTTCTGTGTCCGCTCTGGAACATATTGAAATCCAACCATTTTTCGTTGTGGAACCAATCGGACGAAATGTAGCGGCCGCGTGGGTGGAACGTTTCCAAATGGTTCGCGTCGTATTTTTTGATGGTGTTGCCGATCGCTTTCCAAACAGCCATTCCTTCGTTTCCGGGAATATCGCCGCCATCTACCCAAATGATATTGTTATGTTTTCCAAAACGCTGCGCCAAGAATTTAGCGTAAGCCGTTGCCTGCGCGACGCTCACATGTCCACTTTTTACGTTACCGCCCCAAACAGCGACAAGTGCTATGTAAATACCACGTTTTTCGGCTTCGTCAATGACAAAATCCATGTGATCCCAATAGTCATATTGGTCTTTGTTGTTGGGATCGTTGCCAGGCGTTACGTTGGGTGTGCCCGCATTATTGTTTTTAAGTGCGGAGGCGCCGTAGACATTTTTCGCGCCAAGCGAATGGAGCACCATCACCTGGACGACGTTGAACCCTTGCTTTTGTCTGGTATCCAAATAATGTATCGTTTCTTCCCTATTGCATTTGATAAAAAGCAACCAGCCGGTATCGCCCAACCAAAAGAAAGGATTTCCGTCACTGGTCTGGAAATAGCGTTTGTTCTGAGATACTTCCAAACGTTGCAGCTGTGCCTGTGATCCGGAATAGCCAAGGCATACGAGCAATGCAACCACAAAACTTAATAAAATTTTACGTTTCATTTTTTTAATCTTTTTTGCAATCATTAAAGTTATAAGAGCAATACAATAGTTATCAATAGCTTACGAGCAACCAGATACCGTTGCTACTAAAAAGAACCCGTTGTGTATTGTTGAAACATATTAGATCATCAAGAAAAACAAATCCTCGAACCAAATACACAACGGGTTAAAGGTATAAAAAATAATAGTACAACTAACAATTATTAGTTATTTTTTTACGTTTTAGTATCCCGGATTCTGTCCAAATTCGCCTGGATTGGTAATCGCGTCCAAGAACATTTGCGGTATTGGACGCAACGTGTGATAGGTCTGAATCAACGGAATATCCTTATTGTAAGCCTTGACATACTCGTACAGTTTGCCTGTGCGCTTGAGGTCAAACCATCTTAAATGCTCGCCGCAAAACTCCCGGCCTTTTTCGGCCAACAAGAAGTCCGGATTCAGTTGACTTTCCGTCACCAGCATGTCGTTTTCCTTACCGGGAACGGCAGCTCTTTTTCGGATAACGTTGATCAATTCCACCGCTTTTGCCTTGGAACCACCCGTCATCATCAATTCGCATTCGGCAGCAATGAAATACATTTCGGGTAGCCGCATCACGATGACGTCTTTTGTGCCAAAACTTGAACTGGCAGTCGGAACATTGGGATCGTCAAACTTGGTCAAAGCGGGAAAACAGATATTGAAACGCGCATTGGTAGAGACTTTTTCTCCTGTATAAATGTCGTCAATATCGACAACCGCGTAAGGTTTGTTTCTTTTGTCGGCGACTTTCTGTTTGGTGTACAGCAACGCCAAATCCCCCTGCTGCAATTTCGCGCCCACCATAGAGGCAGGTTTTTCAAATGCGGCAAGATCGTCCGAAGTCCAAGCATAAGAACTTTTATTCTCATAATAAGATTCCCGAAACCAAGCACCGTACCGCGCATCGATGTTTTCGTTGTACAATTCCAGCAAATGGCGTGTCGGCATCAAGCACATACTGCCCGTTTTGGCATTGTTGTCGTTGCCGTAATTCAAATCCTGCACCATACCCGCCTTGGTCGAATACTTCGCCTTGAACCACATGAAAAGCCTATTGGGGTTGCCCGACTGCGGATTGAGCGTCGGTATCGTGGAATGCGTCACGACAAACATAGCTTCTTGATTGTTTTTGTTGTTGGCCGGCAAAAACACATCCGAAGGCTTGCTGTACAAAGACACTTTCAGACTAGCTTGATTGTCAATTACATACATAGCCGCATCGCGCGCCATTTGATAATATTTGTCCTTGCTGGCTTGATCCTGTTCATAAGCGACACGAGTGAGCGCGATTCTCGCTTTCAAACCGTAAGCGGCTTTCAACGTCGCACGACCTACATCCGTAACTGGAAATGGATTAACGGGAAGATTTTCGACGGCTTTGTCAATATCCGCCAGCATCAAATCGTAAAACGCCAATACGGGACTGCGCTGCGCCGTAAATACCGCGCTCTTGGTTTCTTGCGTACGCAGGTCAACACCACCGAAAAACTCGACAAGATGCCAATAAGAATACGCTCGCAAAAAATAAAATTCGCCTGTTCTTGATTTTTTCTCGTCTTCCGAAGCGTAGGCAACATCGCCAATCTTGGTAATGCCGGCATTGCAATAGTTGATGATTTCGTACAAACGGTTCCACGTATTGCGCAACTGACCGACGCTGGAATTGAGGTCTTCGTATTTGGTCATCTGCCTTCCGTAGCCGCTATTGGCAATATTGATCCAAAGATCGGTGCCGCCTTCGGTCAACATCAGCATGTCTTCACGACCGTAAAACTGTCCGCCGTAATTGACATAAGCCGAATTAAGTAAGGCATTCAAGCCGGCCGGCAAATCATAGACAACTTCAGGAACGGTACCATTGGGATTGACTTCCTTTAAACTACAGGAAGACAGATTAAGCCCGCAGCCCAACAACAGGGCTGATTTCGATATTCTTTTAAATGACTGGATATTCATTTTGGTTAATTTAAAATGGAACAAAACATTTTTTCCTGCTACGGATTCGCAGCATTACAGATTAAGGTTGAGACCAAACACAAATTGTCTCAGCAACGGCGATTTGGCAGAACCGCCTCTTTCCGGATCGTAGTTTTTGATCAAATGATTGTTCGCAATCGTAAAAAGGTTATTGCCGGACGCATATACTCTCAAACTGGAAAGTCCCCATTTTTTGACCAATTCGCTGGAAAAATTATAGCCTAGGGAAACGGTTTTCAACTTCACATAAGAACCTTCAATATACGTGCGCGTCAGATAACCTTTGTAGTTGTAGAAATTGGTAAGATCTGGTCTTGGAAAATCGTTGGTAGCATTTTCAGGAGTCCAATAATCTAGATAAGCCGCCTGATTTCCTTTTCCCTGAGGATCGTAAGCCGCCGAAAAATCATAAGGAATAAACTGTCCCCAACGGCAAATGATGTAAATGTTCATGTCGAAATTGCCCAAACGGAAACTGTTGTTCAAACCCGCCGTCCATTTAGGGGAAGTCGATCCAATATACTGCACGTCGTTGATGTCGTCGACCACGTGGTCACCGTTCAAATCCGCCAATTTGATATCGCCAGGCTTGAAAGGTTGCGTTTTTCCTGCATCCTTAAAATAAGTCGCCGCTTCAGCCGCCTCACTCGTCTGCCATACACCCAGAGATTTAAACGTATAGTAAATACTCAATGGGCGACCGATAAGCAACGTTTCGGTTTCCCTCGTCACCGCACCGACTATGTCGCGACCATCGATCAGATCGGTTATTTTTTCCTTGTTCAAGGCAAAAGAAGCATTGGTCGTCCAGTTAAATTTCTCACCTTTGAAATTGACGCTGGTCAATGCAAGTTCCACCCCTTTATTATTGGACGAACCGATGTTTTGGTATATCTGGAAAGGATTGCCGTTGCCGCTACCAAGGGAAGTCGGCAGCGTTCTCGGTAATAAAATATCCGTCGTATTGGTATTGTAGAAATCAACCGAACCAGACAACCTATTGTTGAAAAGTCCGAAATCGACACCAATATTGGTCGACGCCGATTTTTCCCAACCTAAATCTTCGTATCCCAAAAACTGATTATA
>Ga0154006_1000042_pt1 | contig 51079 bp, 34 predicted proteins | sample TSFL090MetaG_FD_104747 | JGI IMG/M metagenome (GOLD analysis project Ga0154006, IMG submission 104747) | Attine ant fungus gardens microbial communities from Florida, USA - TSFL090 MetaG | ecosystem: Host-associated > Fungi > Mycelium > Unclassified | place: USA: Florida, Wakulla State Forest...
AGTTGTTAAAGAACTAAGATACTAGAATTTTGAAAGCAACTCACAACCTCCTAATTGTTCAAGTAGCCTGTTTATTTGTTGTTAAAGAACTAAGATACTAGAATTTTGAAAGCAACTCACAACATTCCTTTGCTGCATAGTATTATTGGTTTGGTTGTTAAAGAACTAAGATACTAGAATTTTGAAAGCAACTCACAACAATGAACTTTTTAGGGTTTCAATAAACCAGGTTGTTAAAGAACTAAGATACTAGAATTTTGAAAGCAACTCACAACAATTTCGTCCGTTTTGTTTATAACCGCTGTGTTGTTAAAGAACTAAGATACTAGAATTTTGAAAGCAACTCACAACTGTGCCTTCTGTTGGTAAGGCAAGCATAGCGTTGTTAAAGAACTAAGATACTAGAATTTTGAAAGCAACTCACAACTGCGGAGAAGATATATTCCGGCCGGTTGGGTTGTTAAAGAACTAAGATACTAGAATTTTGAAAGCAACTCACAACTGTAGTACTCCCATCCTTTTTGTGTGTTTAGTTGTTAAAGAACTAAGATACTAGAATTTTGAAAGCAACTCACAACGTGTGCCTTCTGTTGGTAAGGCAAGCATAGGTTGTTAAAGAACTAAGATACTAGAATTTTGAAAGCAACTCACAACTGCAAGCGTCAACGTGGTACGCAACATGAAGTTGTTAAAGAACTAAGATACTAGAATTTTGAAAGCAACTCACAACCGTCCAAGGCAGTGCAGTGCCCAATTATGGTTGTTAAAGAACTAAGATACTAGAATTTTGAAAGCAACTCACAACACAGTTGGTAACCTCAAAAAAATCAAAATGGTTGTTAAAGAACTAAGATACTAGAATTTTGAAAGCAACTCACAACTATAGTCCGCCATTTTCAATAAATTTTCTGTTGTTAAAGAACTAAGATACTAGAATTTTGAAAGCAACTCACAACGATCCAGTACAGTTTGAATTGGTGCAACGAGTTGTTAAAGAACTAAGATACTAGAATTTTGAAAGCAACTCACAACAGTTTGATCCTGATAAGTATGTTTGGATCTGTTGTTAAAGAACTAAGATACTAGAATTTTGAAAGCAACTCACAACGTTAAAAACAATACCACGAATTATATTGGCGTTGTTAAAGAACTAAGATACTAGAATTTTGAAAGCAACTCACAACAGTTGGGGACTGCCAAAAAAAATACAACTGTTGTTAAAGAACTAAGATACTAGAATTTTGAAAGCAACTCACAACCATCAATCCATTCTTTTGTGCCAGGAATTGGTTGTTAAAGAACTAAGATACTAGAATTTTGAAAGCAACTCACAACATCCAACCCAATCCCTGTCATCCTTTTGGGGTTGTTAAAGAACTAAGATACTAGAATTTTGAAAGCAACTCACAACAAGTTCAGCATTGTACAACGTCGCCTGTTTGTTGTTAAAGAACTAAGATACTAGAATTTTGAAAGCAACTCACAACGCCCTCCCGGTCGTAAATATCACTGTGCGTGTTGTTAAAGAACTAAGATACTAGAATTTTGAAAGCAACTCACAATACTCAGTCCCATTTGTTTTTGTTGTTTGGATGCATGATAATTATAATCATAGTTTTACGTTTTAGGTTAACATGTCAACATTCCCACACTAACCTTCAACAACCCAACAAGTAGCTAATATACACTTTATTCCCTTTCTTGGTATTTTTCATATAAACTAACTACCAAAATGCCGTCTTATATAAAATCCGCTGCCCAGTCATTTGTTCCAACCCAGTTGTTTCAGCCTGACTGGGCTGCTTTGCAAGGTATAGCACAGACAAAACAGAACCAATACAACCAAGGTTTACAAAAGATAAACTCCATTTATTCTTCTGTGTTCAACAGTCAGGTCACTAACCAACATAACCAGGAGAAAAAGGATTTGTACATTGCCAATGCACAAAACCAACTGGACAGCATTAAGTCGCAGGATCTTTCCAAGTTCAGTGTACAGCAGCAAGCCAATACCATTTTCCAGCCGTTTATGAACGACAAAGACCTTCAGTATGACATTGCTGCCACTAACAATGCCCAACAGCAGATAGACCATGCCGCTGGCTTAAAGAATGCTACGGATGGCGATACAAGGGACAGGTATTGGGAAACAGGCGTGCAATATGTACAAAATGGACTTGACCAACTAAGGAATGCAGACCCAAACAGCATCAAGTGGGCTGCACAGTCCAGTATGTCCAGAAGGTACGTGGATGCTTACGACATCAATAAAAACCTAAACAAGGCCGCAAAGGATGCCAACATGGACATGCAGTGAAGTTCCAGCAACGGCCTGGATATAAGAACTGTAAACAACGGCAAAAATTCTGTCCAGACCTATGCCAACTGGGCTTATAGCTACTTGATGAATGACCAGAAATATCTTGATGCCATGAAAGTACAAGGTACTGTTGCTATGGAGAATGCCGTTTCCCAGCACATGCAGAGAAACCCACACCTTACTGAAACGGAAGCCAAGCATGAAATAGCCCAGGAGTCCGTCAAGCAAAGAAAGGATTCCCTGAACAAGGTGTACAAGGATGTAAACAGTTCCGTTTCTTCCATACAGAAGGAACTAGATTTGTTGACCAAGGATGAAAACGGGAAAACTAAACTGCTAAACCTGGACCCAAATACCCAAACCAGTAAAGAGAAGGAAACAGTAGCCAGATACAATGAGCTGAATCAAAGGATGGCGGAGGCCAACCAGTCAAGGTCCATGGTTGAGGACAACCTTTCAAAACTGTTTACGGTAGACAACAAAAAACATACTGCAACAGACAGTACAGATATAGACAAAACCAACATAGACAAGGAATATGACGATATTCTTAGTCAAGGGGCTTCCTATTGGGGAATGCAGTATTTAAGATCTTCTATACAAAACTGGGCAGACAGTTATGCAATGACCCACTACAAGGAGGACATAAAGCCTGACCAAGGGGGTATTGCAATGATGAACAACCAGACCAAGGTAAAGGAAATGGAACTTCAGAGTGTCCACTGGCAGGCAGAACTTGACAATCAATGGAAGATAGCCCAGTCTAATAACCAAACCAAGGAAAACCTCGCAGATGCCAAAGCCGGCAATGGCAAGTCAACAGGTTCAGGAACCGGTGCATACAGTGGTGTTGGCGGTGACCCTTTTGTCCACTATGAAGGAAATGACCCAACTACAGTTGAACACATAGAAGACTATGCTAAAGAAGCAAACAAACAGTTTGCCACAGAATATTCCCAAGCTATGTCAATTGCTGGTAATGCAATTCCTGGGTTAGTAAGTGCCATTGGTATGACAGACAGTAACGGAAAACCTATGGACAGTGTTTTTTTAAGGGATGTACAGGAAGGTTTTGAAAAATATTTACAGGACGGTACTTATACCGATGCTTTCAGGGATTTTGTTACGGACCTTAAAAAATCAGACCCATCCGTATCCTTCAAGTATCCTTCCACCATTGTGGATTCGTTAATCTCAAAGGGAAGTAAATACATGAAGGACCATAAAGACGCCAACAATGCCCTTACAAACCAGAGCTTGTTCAGTCAGTTGCAGACACTCAGTTCTGTTTCAAAGAGCATTCTGAGTACCACTAGGGCCAAAGAGGACTTTGACACAAAACTGACTTCAGAAATAAATGACCCAAAGTGGAATAAAATAACCTATACTGATAAAAAAGGAAACAGGAAATTAATGGATGCAGATTTTATATCAAAAGCATTTCCGTCACAACAAAAACTTAAAACTGAGTTTGGAAGCTTTTCAGTAAAGGAACTTGCGCAAAAATTTATAGAAGGAAACCTGGAAGTTACAACAACACAAGTTTTAGCACCTAAGGGTATTGGTCTGCATGATTCATCTACAAGTATACCAGAATTTGTATTTAACACATCAGAAGGTAAAAAAACAGTTATGTTGTCTGACCAGTTTGGAATGGAACTACACAACCTATTCACGACTATGGAAAATACTGGAAAAGGAGCAGACATTTATAAAAGATTTAATGAATCATCTAGTAGAACTGCCTACCAAACTCTCCAAAATGATGGTAGGTTGGGAAAGCAGTTTACTTTTTTGCCAAACAAGAAAGACCCCAACAACGGATTTGGGGTTATTGCAAACGCTGTTATATCCAACCCTTCTGAAAACATAAGTGAGATCAAGGACAAGAACGGTAAAATATTGGAGGATGCTGATGGTAAAACAGCAAGAAACTTTATTAGCGGACTGTCACAGGAGGACATCAACAGTATCAGTACACATACACTTAACGGAACTACAAGAGAACTTACCCTTCATGTAAAACCTTCCGTTCTTGCAAAAAAAGAGAATAAGAAGGCCGCCGATGTATTAAGTGCAAACGGGGTGATCAGGCTACAGTTGAATCCAAATACAACCGGTGACATACTGGGTACTCTTCCCGGTGGATTGACCAGCCCACTGTCATACAGCCTTAAAAAAGACGGCTACATAAAATCAACTGCTGCCGACGAAGCCATGGGAGTGAGATATACTATTATGGCTGACAACAAAGCCAATCCTACATCTTTCTATATTACCGACCTGTACCTGAACCAATATCAGGACGACGGCAGTTACCATTGGGTGAAACAACCTGACACACAGCCTGTAAGCCTGTCAAACTCAACTATAGAAGACTACATCGGCAGTACCATGAATACTGCCATAGACAACCTCACCCAAGCCAACAACCAGTATCTTTTGTATTTAAGGAACCTACAGAAAAATAACCCAAGGATTGTTTTAAAACCCTTATCAGAACTAGACAAATAATGCCAGACAACTATACAAACCCCATACAGGAAACAAGTCCAGCAGACGTGCCTGAAAATACCCCACTTCCAACTGACGGGTATGTTAACAGGTTAAGCAATGTCCTTGACAGTATCAAACCTGTACAAAGCAATGCTGCCACCTCCCGAGCAGGAGCCCCTGACTTTTCCAGTGTGTGGAACATTATCAATTCAGGTGCAAACAGGAAACCTACCATGAACGCACTTACCCAGGACAAAACATTTGACTGGAGAAAGTCAGGTGCCGATATGTATGTGGGAAGTGAAAACTTCAACACATTAGGTTTTGACCCAGACAGGGACAATGAATCAATGTACGGTTATGCCATGACAACAGGACAGTTCTTGTCCAGGGCTTTTGGTGGTGGATGGCAGTTGGCAAAAAATACCTTTGTTGACACATGGAAGGATTATGGAAACATTTGGAACGGTATCATGAACCTTCCAAATGTACATAGTGTAAAAGATGTAGTAAAAGGCTTTGATGACAGTCCTGAGGAGATGCTGGAAAAGGACAAGAGGACAAAAGACATCATGTCCAAGTATCATATATTTGAAAGACCTGAAGACCAAAACTCTATAGTCAACAGGGCTTTCTTTGGAAATATGGTACAACAGTCCGGCTTTGCCCTTGGTATGATGGGGCAAATTATGTCAGAACAGCTTCTTACAAAAGCTGTTGAACTGGGACTTTCCGCAACAGTAGTAGGATTGGGCGGTGCAGCAGTAGTGGAAGGAGTTGAAGGTGCTGCAACAGGACTAAAAATAGGAAGGATTGGCAGAATCATGGAAGAGTTGAGAAGCTATACCAGGAATGCCAAAACCATGGAAAAATATACGGAAGGGTTACATGCAGTCGGTGATACACTTGCAACTCCCAAACTGAGCAGTAAGATATGGGATGCTGTCAAAGACGGTGTCAATGCCAATATTCCTGTCTGGAATACAGTTAACGATATTTCAAAAGCCAAGAAAGCCGGTTTAGGTACAAGCGGGATGGTAAGGGCTGGTTTGGGCTCATTTAAAAGGGGATTGTCCGAGTTTAACCTTGCACATTCCGAGGCTTTAATGGAGGGGGCAAGTACTTATTCTGATATGTACAACAAACTTGTAGACAACTATACAGACAAGAATGGCTATGCACCGTCAGGAAAAGACCTGGAAGACATCGTAAACATGTCTGGCAGGGCTGCAAGAGCCAATGTTGCATCAAATGACATAGTCCTTTTGTTAAGCAACAGACTGGTTCTTGGATCTTTCTTTAAATCGTTTAAGGCTGCAAGTGCCATTGGCAGGGAACTGAACCTTGCTGAGGAAATGGCTGAAAAAGGACTGTTTAAAGTTGCCGGTAAGGCTGGAGACAAGGAACTGGAACAAGTTTACAGAAAAGGGGTTCTTGGCAAACTAAGTTCTTTTCCCAAAATTGCAGCAACGTTTGGTAAAAACACCGTACTTAAAGAGGCTGGGAAATCATTGCTACAGGGGATTGGACAGTTTGAAATCAGTGAAGGTCTACAGGAACTTACACAGAATGCCACGAACAAGTTCTGGTCTGACTATTATACGGATGCCTATTCCCTCCCCAAAATGAAGGCAAGTGTAGGTGATGCCCTACAAAACAGGTCTTTGCTAAAAGCCTACGACAATCCTTATGAAAAAGAAGGTGCCCAGACATTTTTAATGGGTGCACTAACAGGGTTGCTGTTTGGGCCTTTTGCCCATATAGGCTCACACCTGGTAAACAATACAAACAAAGGCTATAAGGAACATGTAGAAAAATTAGACAAGGATATTTTAGCAGTAAACGATTTCTACAAGGATCCCTCTTCCGTGCTTAGTGAAACTGTCAGAAAGTTCAACACTCTTTCTGACTTCAGTGGACATTTACAGGAAGCCGTAAAAAACAGGGACCAGTTTGAATTTGAGAACATAAAGAACGATATGCTGGTTGAGATGGTCCGGTCTGCCAAAAGGACAAATTCAAGCCAAGCCCTTGTCAACACACTCAGGAACTGGAGTAAACAGTTTACAAAAGAGGAGTTTGAAAAGGCATTTATAGGATTTGACTATGAATCCAGCAAAGATTCCGTGTCCCAGTTTGTGGACAAAATGGCCGATACCATGCAGGATTATCTTGATGTGAGGGAAAGACTGGATGAATCAGTACCTGACATAAGCTTTAATGGACTGAAAGAAGGTTCTTCTTCTTATGATGATGCCCTTTTCAGGAAGAAATCCAGGGAGGATGCCCTTGACATGCTGGCCGGCAATAAAATAAAAGCACAGCTTGTTTTAGGGAGACTAGAAAATATTTACCAAAAAGTATCTTCCAACAAAGCCATGGGTAATGCGTTGTCAGATGCTTTCAGGGTATTGGTAGACAAAGAAGCTACTCTGGATGAAATCTCCTCACTCCAGTTTGAAATAGATGCTTTGTCCCAGGCTGACAAAACGGACAGAATGCCACAACAGCTGCTTAAACATAAAAAGGCACAGTTGGACATACTTACAAAATGGAACACTAGTGTATTTGAACATGAAAAAGGTGTAAACCAGGATGGGCGTAGTCAAAACTGGGCGGACAGCAAAAGATTATTTCTGTCTTATCTTGATTCTGTAAATGAACAAAAAAACAGTAATCCAAAAAAAATAGCACAGGATGACTTAAATGGTTTTCTAGGTAACTTCAGGGACTACTTCAACCTAAACCAGAAATACAAAAACCATATAGAAGCTGTTGACTGGTTACTCAATGACAAGAACAGGGGATTGTTTGAAAAAAGGGCTGCAAGGGGACGCAAATATGCAAACCATAAGCTTATTGCCGACCGTTATCTTGATACACTTGGGCCAGGCTTTAGGTTTGAAAACCAGGAACTGTTGAATAAATACGATGAGTTGGCTCAAAAGCACAACAATGACCCATTAAGTGCTGCTGAAGATCAGGATATGAACTTACTTCTTGCTTCAATCATGGAAAAGACCAGATCCTGGAATTATTCCACTGAGAAACAGGAATACGACAAAGACTTAAAATCCGTAATACAAGATGCTGTATTTAACAACAGCAAAGAGTATATTGTAAGATATAACCAACTGAGGGAGTTGATTGACAACGACGAAGCTACAGAAGACCAGTTTGACGAGTATCAAGCTCTCCAGTCCAAAGTACAGGATGATCTCCATGCAGAAATAAGAAGGAGAAGGGCAGAACCTAAAGAAGAACCTGAGGCCCAGGTTCCAGAAAAGGAGGAAGAGAAACCAGTTGCGCCCTCCTCTTCCTACAACAAAGCAAAGGAAAGGATAGAAGAGCTTGGAGAAAAAGCAGGGGACAAGGATGACCTTAAAACACTGAAAGACATCTTGAAGGAGTTGGACAGCCCGGATTCTGTACTGTCAACAGCCCTGTCAGATCCTGACATAACAGCCGATGAAAGGGATACTCTTTTGTCGGAAAGAAACTTGTTGAGAAACCAGATAGAAAGGGCCATTGCAGCAATAAATCCGAGTGAAAGAATTTCCAAGGATTCATGCATAAGTATTGGAGACAATTTCTACAAAGTTGTGTCAACCGGGGACAGTATAGTCCTTAGTGGTATAAACACAGGTGACCTTACTCTGTCAAAAGACAGCTTCAACAGAAATAACGTTGTTATATATGCTAGTGAAGAGGACATGAACAAAGCTTTGGAAAACAATAAGCCCAACTCACAAAAAAAGGAGTATGACAGAAAATACAAACAGGTATTAAAAATCAAGCCAAATGGTTTAGACGAACAGCAGCTTCTTGCGGCAAAAGAAGAGCTTGACTCAGTCAAGGCTGAAATAAATTCTCCCCAGTATGGAGACAGAATGAATCCAGCACAGAAAGGTCAGGTTCTGAATGAAATTGAGCGTAAACTTAGTGAAATATATGGTTTGTTGAACCCAAAACCTGATAACAGTAATAAGGATGAAGAATCAAAGGTTTTACCTGTAGACATAACTTCACCAGACCAACTATTGAGATTAGATAGTGAGGAAGCAAAGAAACAACCTTACATTCTTACTATGAGAACTGGACAGAGATTAAAACTTGCTTATAGTCCAACAAACAAACAGTGGGAACTTGGTTTTGCAGATCTTAAAAACCCTGATGGTACCCCTTACGAAAAACCTTCCTATACAGACAAGTTGCTAGATTATATTTTAAATTATAAGAATCAAGACAGTAATCAGGAATATCTTGATGGATTAAAGTTACATGTAAAAAATTTTGATTCTATTGAGGATGAACCTTTAAATGATGATTTAGCTATAGATAACTTGGAGGTAGCAGAGCAACAAGCCATAAAAGATGCAGCTGATGAATGGGGATCTGACAAAGTTGTATATCCATTAACCACAAGCTTACTTGAGACAAAGAACATCCATACAGAAGAACCAACAGATGATCCTTCCATCAAAAGGTTTTATAATGTTGTCAAAACACTAAGGGCATACAAGCAACCTTTTAACCAAATAAACGAGGAATACAAAGACAACAATGAAAAATTCACAGGTATATATCTTGCCATAGTCCCCGCCGGATTTGTAAACAAAAACCACAAAGAAGCTCTTAGTAAAAATACACAAGCGTTTATAGAAAGTAATCCGGACAAAATAAACCAAGGGATATATGGTGTACTTTCCAAGTCCAATGGCGAATTTCTTAAATTTGACGGCAACAACAGTTTATCACATGATGGACAAATAGTTGTAGTACCTATCAGAACCCCAAGCAAGGTAATGTTACTTGAAAAAGGTGAAAATAGGACTGATTACTCAGACATACAGCAGTCCAGGGATATGGAACAACTAAAGTCACTGAGGGAAGCGTTGCCCAACAACCCTGACAAGGTGTTTGTGGCAAACATATCTGATGCCAGTAAAGGTAAAAGTAGTCTGAAAAGGGAACAGTTTCCAAAACTTAACTCTTTTTCAAACAAGGAAGGTGATTTTACATGGGGATGGGAGTCTGGCAAAAAAACTTTAACCGCAACCAAAACAGGAGAATTTGTTGACGAACCTGTATTTAGACCGGAACTTAGTACTCTTCCCCATATTGTTGACAATATCGCACAGGCCCTTTCCAACTGGGAAGCCTTTGTTAATCTTGACAAAATAGAAACAAGGGATGAGAATGGAAATGTAATTAAAACTGACAGACAGGATAGTAATGGTATTGGCAGCATGATTGCCTACCTGAAATGGTTTGTCAACCTGAACATGACCAAAGAGATTACTGTAGATAATTCCAAAGAAAAAGCCAAGTATTTCATTGATAGGAGGAAAGGGTTTAAAGAAGGTAGCAAAGAAAAAAATAATATAGGCAACTTTACCAGACTGATGCTTCTGGTGAAAGGGGAAGGTAAAAACAGGTATGTTGAAATTGTGCCGTTTGATAAAAATGGTTTCCTGCCAAAAGGAAATAAATGGGATACTATCTCTGAAAAAAAAGATACCATTACTGGAGATATTCTTATTCAAAGATATGAAATTCCGGTAGGCTACAATCCAAAAGAAGCAGCAGACTTGGCTTATATTGAACAATTGTTAAGCCAACAGAAATTAAACATTGACAAAGCGGTTGATGGGCAAAGAAAGGAAAAGGGTAACAAAGATGGTAAGGCTATAGAAAATGACAGCAACAAAAAAGACTCTACCAATCCGTGGGACAAGTTTGCCCTTGCCTCTATTGAAAACGGTAAAGCTGTAAGGAAAGAACGCACGGGTGGATATACCCAGTTCCTTTTGGATAATGGTATTACTGTAAATCCCGGAAGAAACTCTTATTTGAGATTTGTTGTTTCCGGAGATATGCAGAACAACCCTAATGTTTCTAATTCTGTACAGAACAACATACCAACCCTTCATGGATCAACAGAAGAACAAAAAGTCGATATTGAAAGAAGGAGGCAGGAGGAATTAGATACTGTGGAGCAAAAAGGAAAAGAATTCTATAATAGCCCTAACAATGTATATAATGATGATATAGGATATCAAACAACTCAATATAAAAAACAACTGGTAAAAGAAATCAATGATAAATATGATTATCAGTTAGCTGCTTTAGAACAACCATCTACTGTGAGTATCCCTTCTGAAAAAGAAATAAGTAATTTAGATACTGGAGAGTTAACAGAGAAGGATATTAAGGATACAGGGTGCGTACCAAGAATGTAAATATTTTAGGTATAGATATAATAGAAAGACTTATCTTTGTATTAACTACATTAAATCTATAATCATGTCTACAGAAGAAACTAAAGAATTACTCAAAAAGATGAAGGAGTACAGCAAGGATGTCTCCAGTGATTCCAAAAAAGCAAAGGCCTTCCTGCAAAAGGTAGGGATACTGGACAAAAAGGGCAACCTTAGTAAGTTTTACAGAACTGAAAAGGTTGCTTAGTGTACATATCTGGAACAGGTCTTGTTATAGGCTTTCATGGTACAGACCAGTCAGTTGTTGATAACCTAATCCAAGGTAAGGGTGACCTGACCATTAAAGCAAATCCCTATGATTGGCTTGGTCATGGTATATATTTCTGGGAAAATAGCCCAAGTAGAGCCATGGAATGGGCAATAGAATTAAGTAGAAAACCAAAAACTCACATAAAGAAACCTGCTGTTGTAGGTGCAATTATAGAATTAGGAAGATGCCTTGATTTCCTGGATTATAACAATACTGCTATGTTAAAGATGTCCTATGAAACACTAAAAAGAACCTATACCAAAGCTTATCCTGACAAATCCATTTTAGAAACTATGCCACACAATACAGGAGGAGAGGATCTTCTTTATAGAAAACTGGATTGTGCAGTAATAGAAACACTGCATGGTATGGTAGAAACACAAGGGTATCGGTATGATTCTTTAAGAGGAGTGTTCTGGGAAGGAAGACCTGTGTATGAAGAAGCTGGTTTCAGAGAAAAAAACCATATCCAAATATGTGTAAGGAATATCAACTGTATAAAAGGTTATTTTCTTCCATTAAAGCGAATAGAAAAATATAATAAAAAGTAATGTCATTGGATTTGAATATAAAGAACTCAAATACTTGATTATTAGAGAGTTTAAGAAAACTGATTCAAATTTTATATCCTTATAGAAAGAAGTAGCTTCATTGGGACAAAGTACCGAATCAGGTCTGACTGTTGTTGGGGATAAGATAGAAAACCTCACAGAGGAGATTGCTAAGATCAGTAAAGTTACAGGATATGATGAACTGTTCAACAACCAGACTACTCTAAATTAGTGTCTATCCCTTTATTCAGAAATCACAGTCATCAACTTCCTTCATCAATTCTATAGCTTTTTCTATTGTTGGCACAATGGCTTCAGCAGCTAATGCTGCTTTGGCTTGTTTTAAATATCTATTTTCTAACTCTGTAAGATATTCTCTCATTTTTTTCAAGTTCATATCCAGTAGTTCAATTCTTAAAATATTATGTATATTTAATTCAATATCAGGAAGTGTAGTTTTTCTAAAATTATCGTAATAAATAGCACTTAAAATATGAGTTTTTTTGTTATGATAGCTTTCAATTTTATAATTTTTAAAGGTTCTAATAATTAATTCTTCTTTTTTAATAAATGTTATCCTAAAATAATAATAATCTGGCTTGTAGTTTTCAACTAAAAAATCATATATTTCTTTGTCTTCAAATCCAGTTCTGGTACATCTTTTCAAATAAAAGGGTTCTGTTTTTATAAAAGAATCTGCTCCAAATTTGCAGTGATTAATGTAATCCAATCTTTCATTTATAGTAAGTAACCTATTTTCAATATAACTATATACCTTAAAATTTAAGACCCCTGTTCCAACAATCTTTATTAGTCTATAAGGTAAGACGATATTCATTGTTTTATAGCTTATATTTTTTTCTAACTTATCTACTATTTTTTTATCTTTATTTATTTCATATAACTTGGAACAGAATGTTACAAATTCTGGCGAACTTGTATTTTCTCTTTTATGAAGTTCTAGGTCTAATATGGAGTCTTCATTAGAAATGACTTGTTTTATAAAGTGAAAGTATTTCTCATCCTCTTCTAATTTTTTTTGCTTTCTTATAGCATCATCCTTCTCCTTTTTAGCATTATCTTCTAATAGCTTTATTTTAAATTTTATCTCATCTTCTTTTTCTTTCTTAGCCTTATTTATTTCACGTATAATGATTACTATAAGAACAATGATAAATGTTATCCAGCTTTCTTCTCTAATGCTTAATCCTTTTTCTCCATCACTAAATTCTCTTCCATCTACTGAATGTGCATAATAATCTTGTGCATATATTATACTTAAATTATTAAGAAGTATAAAGCCAAAAAAAACAATATATTTTTCTCATATTAAATCAATTTTCTTATATTAATGGTAAAATAATAAAAAATATGTTCAAATTCAAAATCAAAGAAATAATAATTGTCTATGGTGACAAAAAAGTAGGGTATGCCACAGGAAAAAGATATTATCTGTGAGGGATTCCTCTATATGAGGTTGTAAAGGACAACGGTTACAAGGTTATTGATCTTTCTCCTGACAAGATCCTATCCAAGCCTTCAGAATATGGTATGGAGGAAATAGAACAATGGAAGAAGAAGTATCTTTAAACAGTAGTTTGGTATAAGTTCCCTTGTGTCCCATATCCACAGGAAACAATCCTGAAACAGCTTCCTTGTCTATTATTGATTTCTTTTCTGTGAAAGCTTCAGTAACTTCAATGAATTTTTCCATTTATCAATAAATTTTCTTACACTATAGGTATAAAATATTCAAGAGGCCAAAAGGTAACATCTCATAGTGGTCTTTTGGGGTTTAGTTGCTTTTGCCATAAAAAAACAATTTAAGATCAAACGTATAAAATAAATATTTATTGTTTAAAAAATTATCCGTATATTTTATTGACAGAAAAGGGATAGCGTTAACTATCCCCCAAAATTACTCTTTTGAGTCCATTACTACTCACAGGAGCAGTACTACACCAATGAGAACTGCTCCCCCCTGTCTTTCCCAACTCCGAGAAAGCCAATGGTGTAAGTCAGGACAGGTAAGTGAATAGATCTCCAAAAGAAATGTTTTTGAACTGGGAACTGTGTTTGTCTTTGTTTGACTTTTGCATCTTAATAGTTTTAATATCTAATTAAAAGGTTGGATTGCTTGTAAAAGCAAAAAAGTCATCATAGTTTCCTTTTCAAAAATATCAAATAAGCATTTATTGTTTAGATAAATCCCAGTATCTTATAAGTATAATCAGTCGGGAGGTCTACAAAAACAACGGCCATCTTTCCAGACGGCCATTGAAAGTTAAAAGAACAGGTCCAATAGCTTATATATCCAGTAGATACACTTTGCTACAGACTTTCAGTCAACTTTTTTGAATCAGCATGTCGGTTTACATGTCTTTTTCATCGTAACAGATTTAAAAAGTTAAAAATGTTTTGTATGCTTGAAAAAGCAAGTAGATCTCCTGTACTGATTGTTATTTATCCAAAAATAAACAAAACCAATTACCTATGTTTATAGTTTCAATCAAAAAATACTTTTATGGATCAGTAAAAAGGGGATGGACCGGAACAGTAAAAAGATACTACCTATGGAAAATCCCGATTTTTACAAAAATTGAAGACAATAGAGAGAGGTTTGTTGATCTTGATTCAACTGACATAAATACTCCACTAATTGTGAATAGGGAAGAGACCTGGTTACAATCTTTACCAGATCAGGTTTGTGATTCAGAAGCTGAGAAAAAGGAATGGAGATATTCTGATGATCTTAGACCTTAACCTTATTTATTAATGCCTGAATTTGTGAAGGCAGGTCAATATTATATGTCATTCCTAAAAAGTCAAACACTTACTACACCTTAAACAGTAAACAGAATGTTGGGCATTTGAAGGCCTATCTTCTACATATTCAAATGTAGCATTCTTACAATTTGGACATTTTGTACCAGAGCTGTTCTCCGAAACCATAATCAATAAAATTTTAATTTAACATATGCCACTTTGTGCACTAACTGACAAGCAGTTAACTGATCTCATTAGCTATTCCAGAAGCATCTTAAGGAGCGAAGATATATCCCAAAAGGAATTCAATAAAAAATTGTTTGATTCTGTTTTGTCAGAGACAAATGACAAGGACAGGGCCCAACAATATGTTGATGTTGCTAACAGTATGTGGGACAGGATCAGCAACAAGACTAACCAATCCATAACAAAGGACAGAGGCGCATTTCTGGTAAATAATCCTATATTGCCACAAAATGGCAACATGGCAACCAGTTTCAACTTGGACAAAAAATCCACCAGTGAGTCAATAATAAACAACATCAGGAGGATAGGGTATGTGCACCACTACAATGGAGAAACCTACCTTACAAAGACTGTCATTGACCGTGGGGAAACCGTGGATGTCAGTACTGAAAATGCTGTAAGGATGGATACTTACCTGCTGTTGCTTGGAATATCCCCAGACAATGTCTATACTTACAAGAAGTCATACAATGGGAAATCACACCATATTACCTTCCATCCTGACAAAATCAACATAAAAGATGCCATTGACGACAATACCAATTCCCACAAAGTAGAGGCTTTGGTAACTTTTCTGGAGCGCAGGTTTCCTGCCGTAAAAGTAAAATGGGTTACTGCAAAAGAGTTCAGGGAACTGCTTCCCACCACATTTGGGAACAGTGTCAACTCCTTTGTAAAGGACGGAGTTGTGTACCTAGACAAAAGCAGGACAACCAACAACATAGCAGTGGAGGAAATGATGCACCCTTTTGTTGCCAGCCTGTACCATGACAACAGGAAACTGTTCAGGAAACTGCTAAGTGATGCAGAAGATGCATTTCCAGCCCTGCATGAACAAATCAAGGACTCCTACAATGGAAAAAGGGGATTTACCGAAAACGACAGGGAGCAGGAACTAGTATCCCAGGTACTGGCAAGACATTTCAACGAGGAACACTTAAACAATGCTCCAGAAGGATTGAAATCCACATTAAAGGAGTTCTTTAAGTGGTTGAAGGACTTGTTTGAAAAAACAGGACAGTTTGTTTACGGGGAAAAGTACAGGATGTCTGTGGATGTGCTTCCTTCAAACCTCACTTTTGCCGACATTGCAAAACTGATAAACACCACTGACACGGAGTGAACCACAGACAAAGACGGCACAACAAGGTACCATATTGACCCAACCAGTGCCAAAGAATGGTTTGACAGCCATCCCATAAGCAGTTATATTGAGTTTAAGGATTTACATGATATTGTAAATAGTAATGCTTTCGGAAAGTTTACCGGAAGTGCGATAGAGCTGTATGCCAATGCCGATCAGTCACATTTATACCATGAAGCATGGCATTCATTCTCCCAACTGTACCTGTCAAAGGAGGAAAAGAAAGGGCTTTATGATGAGGCTAGGAAGGTTTATGCAGACCCATCCCTTTCTGATTTACAGGTAGAAGAGAAAATGGCTGAAGATTTCAGGTCGTTTGCCATAAGCGACGGTAAAAAAAAGTTCAACAGTTCTCCAAAAAAGGTGTCCTTTTTTAGGAAAATATGGAATTTTTTGAAAGCTTTGTTCGGTAACAAAACTTACGAACAACTTAGACAGGAAGAAATGGCAGGGTTAACCATCAATGATTTGTTTTCAAGGCTTTACCAAGGTGAGATACACCAGTACAGTCCCTCGCTTACCAATGTGGTGTTTGGTGAACTGTACTCAAAGAAAGGGATACAACTGGCAAACAAAGACCAGTTCTTGTCTTTGGAGGAAAGTCTGCTAATAGGAGAGAGTTTAGAAAGTATAGTTACTTCTAATTTTGAACATTACGGGGATTCCTTGATGCTACTTACCGGGAATCATTGGTTTGATACTAATTATTCTTTATTAAAAGGTTATATACCACATTATATACAATCCCACACCTTGTCAGACTACCAAAGACAGCTTTTCCAGACAGCTTTGGACAACTGGGAGGAAACAGTAAGGTTCATCAAGAGGAACAATGAATATGCTTCTGACGGTACATTCCAGTATATAGAGGAAACAGCTGATGGTTCCTATGTTACAACCACACAAGAAGGAGATGACAGTTCCAGTGAACAGACAAGGGACAACGTGTTTGACAGGTCAGGTATGGAAAAGGACTTGTTCCACAGTATGGATTCCAAGCTAAAATTCATAATAAGGCAGGTCCAGGATGTAGACAGGAACGGAACAAAGCTGGAAAATGCCATGGGAGTGCCCAAGCTGGCACCTTTTGACAGGACTTTCAAAAGGTTGAAATCTGCTTTGGAAGGTTCCGTAAACTTTGATGATTTTGTTGCAAGGTTGGATGAAGCAGGTAAGAAGTTTCCTGAACTTATGCAGTTTAAGAGACTGCTCGGGCCATTAAACCAGAAACTGGACATACATGACAAGCACAGCAGGGCTGCTTCCAATGCCTGGTCGGCTGCATGGCAGGCATTTAACAAGTCTGCTGTTGAGATGAAAGAGGTTGTTGTTAAGCACAAGTCCTCAGACCATAAAGTAAGAAGCAACGACCCTCAGCAAAAAGCCATAATGGACAGATGGAGAGCTGTGTTTCAAACATTACGTGGTATACCAGAAGAGTATACAAAAGACAAAGAAGCTTTTGATAAATATATAAGAGAACATCCAGGAGTAAGCCCTGGTATATGGAATGATGGTGAGAATAATTATATAGCTCCAGGCAATTATGCTTATGCATTTCCTATTCCTAAGGGGTTTCCAGAAAACGAGCAGTTTATACTTTCAAATATACCAGACCCATCCATATACAAAATAACAGATCCTGTTGCTGTAGCAATTAACGGAGTATATATAAACGGTAAGGAAATAGTTCATTCCAGTACCAATGCATTCTATAAATTTCTGGACAAGGTGGCAAAGTATGAAACCGACATCATCAACTCCATGGTAACCAACCCAGAGGGCAATGCTGTCAGTACAAACACACTGAACAACTTCTTCACCATTACGGCAGATGCATTAAATGACAAGAAAAGGTTCCCAACATACACTGATCTGGCTACTGACAAAGTATTTGGGCAGATATACGACATAAGGACAAATCCATGGGTAAGGCACAGTCTTATGCTGAATACACTGTTTGATATATATAGCACTGATTATAATAGAAATGATGAAGTTACAAGAGCTGGAACTTATGAAAGGAGGACAACTCATTTAAGGAAGGATGCTTACCATTACCAAATGGAAATCATCAATAACCTTGGTGTTAACTATGACGATGGTATCAATCCAACACACTTGGGAGTAAGTACTGTTGACAATTCAAAATATGGAAAGTTTGCACAAGAGTTTGTTACATTCAATAAAGAAAGATATGTGGAACAGCCGAGACATGGCTCCAAACAGACTTCGTGGGCAACAAGGATAAGGATAGAAGAGTTTGATAAAGCAAATGAGAGCAATGCTGGTTTGCACTATCCAGAGGGTGGTTACAAAAGTGTACTGAAAGGTTATATTTCAGATGAACTAACCAGAATAATGTGGTTAAGGAAGGATGGTATAGGAAGCAATATCCCAGGATACAATGAAAGAGGAAAGAATTTTATTGCTATGTATGATGTTCTTCCAATTGATCTGCAAAATAGACTTATTGCACATGCAGTGAAAAAGCCTAGAAAATATTACATGTTTGGATTTGGAGCCATTGAAGAAATGGACCACTATGATGGGATAATCAAAGATTTTGACAAAGAAGTGGATGAAGCCATTGACAAATATGTGGATTCCCTTACCAACCAAAACAAAGCCTTTCTTGGTAGCTACTACCAGGTTACTATAACCAACGCAAAAGATGCTGTCGACATGTACAATTCCCAAAAAGACAGAATTGCAAAAATGTTGGGAGTGCAGGCCAAATACCTGGACAATGAACTTAGATGGTACAGTATTTCCTCCTGGATACACAGGTTTGAGACTAGCAAGATGCAGTACGGTGACCCTGCTTTCTATGTAGTTGAAAAAGAGGACTTCCATAAAAGGGTTACGGCATTCTCTGCAACAGGTGAGCTGTTAAGGACTGATGGACAGATGCAGAAAGACATCAACAGCATGGAGAGGCTGGGTGCCATGAGGGAAGCTGAAGGATGGGATTACAGGGAAGGGAAGCCTGCTCCTGAAAAGGCTGATGACACCATAGTAAAAAACAGGAACTGGGACGGCACATTTAACAGTGCCGTACTGAAAGACATTGACAAAAACAGTTACCTGTATGAAGATTTGCAAAAGCTTCTTGGAAACAAAGCCGATCCATATAAAAAAATGACCGAGGCTGATGCCCAAGGTTACATTACCATAGACTCCTACAGGATTTTTAAGAAAGCGCAGGGTGTATGGACAGATGAAATGGAAGCCCTTTACCAGAAGATGCACAACGGTTACAATATGGCTGATGTTGAGAAGATACAGGCAGTAAAAATGTTTCCGCCCATAAAGGCACAGTACAGCGGTCCTGTAGGTTCAGACAACTTATATGTTCCAGGCTTCCACAAATTTTCACTGGCACCGTTGATTCCACTGGTAATACAGGGAACAAACATGGAAGAATTTAACAGGCATCTGTTGAGAAACCAGATTGACTATGCTTTGTTTGAATCAGGAAGCAAGGTAGGGAGCATAACCAACGGCAAAGGATTTGACAGTTTCTACAAGGACTATGAAAACAGGATTCCCTGGACGAAACAGGACTGGCTGAACAATGAAGAAGGTGCCCGGTACACACCCAACAAAGTGTACCTCAACTTCATGAAGGAACAGGTAAGGATTGAACCCAGGTTCCATGACCATGTGGTTGTCTCCACACAGCAAAGGGCCCTTATACTGGCAGGTCTGTTTGACAACGGTAATTTTGTATATCCCCAACTGAAAGGAAAGATAGACAAATACATAGGTTTAGTCTACCAGTACAGCAATGTGCTCAAGAATGACCTGATGAAAAAGTTGGGTGTGTCATATGGGAATGGGGATTATACAGTAGAGGACTATCGTCCGTTGGTCAAGGAAATGCACAAGCAGTTTAACCAGAGGGATTTGCCACAGCATGTAATTGACTATGTGGACCTGGACAACAAGGGTAAGTTAAAAAATCCACTAGATTTGTCTACCCATGTACAGAAAATTGAGACAATGGTTTTTGCAATGGTCAACAACCAGTTGATCAAACAGAAAACCAACGGGGACATGCTTGTACAGCTGGCATCCAGTGGTTTTGAAGCATTGGGATCCAAAGTAAAATACAGCAACGACCTTAGGTTTTATGAACAAAATGAAAATGCTACTGTGGCTGCACAATGCAAAATTGCTTTGACAGGAGACTACCTCCACCTGCTGGACCTTTACCATACCGACGGAAAACCTATTGCTACCAGAGAAAGGCTTAATGAAGTTATAAAGGACAAAAACTGGCTTAACAAGCACAGCAACAGGTCAATGGTTACAATCACCGGTGTAAGGATCCCTGTGCAGGGATACAACTCAATGGAGTTTTTTGAGGTTGCCGAGTTCCTTCCACAGGAAGCAGGGAACGTGGTTGTTGTCCCAACAGAAATTGTAGCCAAGTCAGGTGGTGACTTCGACATAGACAAACTTGTAATGATGAAACCAAACATTGCAAATTTTAATGGTAAGGTGACAATGTTCAATGAAGGGCACAACAGGGATTTTGGTGAAGTAAAAGACGAATATCTTGCAAGGATCAGTAAGGCCAAAGGGGAACGGGATGCTCTGTATGAACAGTACAGGGACAACAAAAAACTTGTCTATAACGACTACACCTATCTTACAGAGAATGAAAAAACATACCTTTCCAGACTGGCTTCCAACTACCACAGTGACATACATGAAACTACAGACACAATTGAAAGACTACAGAAAAGGATTGACAATTCAGACAATGGTAAAGTGGCACTTGACACTGCCACCTACAACACTTTACAGGCTGAACTTGAAACATCCATAGGTAAACTTGACTCAATAAAAGCTGACTACAGAAAAGAAAGGGAAGCATACATTGACTCTGTAATGCCAAACCACCAGAAAGACAAGGACCAATGGGTCAAAGCACTTGAAGAAGATGACAGGATTACAAAAAAGACTGATGAGATAAGGTCACTTTACAGTGAGATGTATGCAATGAAGGGTGCCCAAACAAAAGCAATACAAAACAGCCTGATGCTTTCAATAAGAGGTATACTTGAGTCCCCTGAGATATACAAGGACCTTGTTACTCCAAATGACACTTCCCTGGTAAAACCAGCTGCTGATGCAAATGAAGGTAAGCTGGGCTACAATCCAATGAAAATGTTCAGTGGAAACCCAGAGTTGAAAGGAAAGAAAGGAAAACCGTATCCGTCGGGTACCAGACTGTTTGAGGACAGGTACAACCTTTATAAACAGGAGGCAAACATAGAAGGAAAAAATGCACTTGCCATTGGGGCCAACAACAACAAATGGCATACGCTGATGTTACAGGTTGGGGCCAAACTGTCAGAATCCCTGACTTCCAAATATAGGCTTGATGCCAATTTTGAGGATGGAAGAATAAGCTTCAGCAGTGCTGCAACAACAGACGGGACTTCCATAGCTGACCTTATTTCCCAGCTGATGAACGGATGGGTGGATGTTGAAAAAGATGCCTGGATATTCAACATAAACGGTGGTCAAAAAGTAGCCCCCACACTTTTGTTCATGTTGCAGGCCGGTACCCCTTACCAGCAGGCTGTTGATTTCCTTACAGAACCACTTATACTTAGGTATGTTGATAAACTAAGGGATCAGGACAACCCATTCTTTAAAGCAGTACGGAGTCCAGAAATACAGAAAAACTACAAGAAAATAAAACAGTGTGAGCTGTTGAAGATAGAATATCAAACAAAAGACGGTAAAACGGATTTCAGGAAACTGAACGCTTTAATGAGTTACTATGACCAGCCATTGGACTATTCCAACGATAACCATAAGATTACCTTTAAGTCAAAGGATAAAACAATAACATACCAGTATAAAATAAATCCTGCAAAATCAAAACTCATACAGTTCATACAGCTACAGGATCTTGCCGAAAAGATGGGTGATGTGCAGAAGGCGTTCAAATATGATACCAATACCGTAATAAGCAGCTATGGTGCTTTCAGAACCAAACAACTACTTGTTGAGGCAGAGAAAACAGGCTTGTTTGACCAGGAAACCATCGACAAAATATTAAAGAATACAGTTATTGGGGCATTTGACAACCAGATATTGGCAGCAAACCTTACAAGACAGCTACTTCCACTTAGGGCGGATGACAGGGTAAACAAATATGCCCTTGCAAATGAAAAGAATGTTGTCCAGTCTAACAAGAACTGGGAAAAGTATGGAAGGACGGTAGTAAACGATTTCTTGCTGTATCTCTACCAAAACAGGCTTCCTGATACCTGGAAGCAGAATTTTGACAGTCTGTTTGGAAACAACGGTATTGCCTCTGAACTTAATGCCCTGAAGGGCAAATATCCTTTTCTGGAACAAAGATGGGAGCTCATAAAGGCCTTAAACCTGAACAGGAGTAAAGATGGTGTCCCTATAAACAACATAAAGCTTGTTGGTGCAACAGCTACAAAGGAATACACTGACATGCTGTATGATGAGTTCCAACAGCTTATTGACCTTGATTCCAACAAGATAACAGATGAAGACCTTACCCAGTTCGGGGCAAACATGGTGACTTCCAGCTATTTTGTCACACTTACCCCCGAAAAGCTGGCTGAGCTTAAAAACCACGCCGGTGACCTCAACAAGATGACTGACCTGTACAATGCCCATGTAGAACAACAATTAAGCAAGCTGGACACCCTTTTGGAGAGTACAAAGAAACTGAACAAAAAAGAGGACAGTACCAATCCAGCTCCTGATTTGAGATGGAAATACAACACGGGTGTAGGGGTACTTATGAACTATTTTCCATTGCAGTTCACTGTAGAAGGGAAACTTGCCAAGAGAATGTTCATAACCAAGGACAGGGGAGTTACCCCAACAGACATAAGGAACGTGATTAGGGACTTGAAGAACATGGGTCTGCTGAAAATCTACAATCAGGAATACATAGACATGCTGAACAGCAAAGACTACACACTTGTTGATCTGAATAGTGCCTGGATTAATAAGGTAGAGCGGAAAATTTGGATTACAAATGGGGTGGCACAGGTAATTGAGGAAGGTAGTCCAGAACATCCGGCAGAATGGATGCACCTGAACATGTCCAACTATTTCTGCAAGCAGTTTTTAAACATAAACAGGTACAGAATGAGTTACTCTGAACAAAGAGAACCAATCAACATGTCTGACAATAATATACAAAAAATAAAGGAAGCATATCTGAAGGATGTGGCAAGGGAGAGACTGCTGCTTAGTGAAATAAACAACACCATCACCAGAAACAAAAACATAGACAAGCAGCTTATAAACATGAATGTATATGAAACAATGAGAAAGGTTGCCCTGTTTGGTTTTGCACAGTCAGGTATGAACAAAAGCCATCTTAATTATACTGATATAATACCACAGGAAGCATATACCAAAAGGATGGGGAACACAATAGCCAATCTTTTGAAAACCAGCAATTGGCAAAGATTGTTTGAAGAAGACTTCTTTCCTAAATTTGTTGCCAACAACTTCACCATGTTCACAGATAGTTACAAAAATGCGATTGGCATAAGACAACAAACAGGGAATTTTAGGAAGAAAAACTATATCAGTGGATTCAAGTCACCTAAAGATTTTGTAGACACAACCATTGAAGTTAAAGAAGCCAAAAAAGCAGAGAAATGACTCCCTGACATAACCCAAACAACAGGATGCTAAATAATCTAATAATTGACTAATAATACTAAGGAGGAAGACTTTGTAATTAATTGGTAATCAGTAAGTATAAGTTTATAAATTGTAAACAAGTTTACTTTTTTCACTAATTTTTTTGGTAAACTGTTTACATTTTTGTATATTATAAGTATAATCATCTTTTACTGATCCCCCTCTGGTCAATAGATGTATAATAGTTGTAGGCTGCTACTTTTAAAAACTTATTATAATCCTCTGTCATTTACCGAGAAGGGCATAACCAGTATTACTGTTTATGGGTAAATGCAGGGGATTTTTTTTTGTCCCCAAGGATGAGTTTTAGCACCTTCCTCATCAGTGATCCTATAAAAACATAAGGTATCTGTATAAGCCAGATATTCATAGTGCAGTAATGCACAACCTTGTAACAGACTATTGTACAGATGTTTATGCGCTGAGCACCCCCTCATCATAAGACTTGCAGGACCAATAAAGAATACAATAGAATAGAAACTGTCACGGCTAGATAAAGCTCATGTGAGAATAACCCCTTGTGACATACCTGAACGGTGAGGCTATAAATGCTGGATAAAAGGAAGCCAAATGAGGATGATGGATAGCCTGTGCAATTACCCCCTGCAAGGATTAAGGGGGAGGTGTGCCTACAGTAAAACACAAATAAACAATATTTATTTACAATAAAAACCTTATCTTATACATATGCCCTGTAGACTAGACAGAAGAAAAACAGAAGAAAGCATTGTCAACCATTCATTGAAGAAGGTGCAGGAAAAATATCCTGACAGTTATACGTGAAATAACAGGATATTTGTGGACCCAACGTCCAAAGAGACAGTGGAGAAAAGGGCAGATGCACAAAATGTACTAAAAACATTAATACTGGACACAAATGGAGAAGATAGCGGAAGATCCCATAATACAGAAGGCATACAGTCTTATAACAGCAGAACTCTCCAAAAGGAAAATATCCGTGGATTCCTTCAAGAGTACAATGCAAACTTTGAACTCAATGGGAGTCCAAGGATGGAAATTACCTTCCAGACAGGAAGAAAACATGGTCATTTTAGAGATACTGCCAAGTTTGAAGGATTATCTTTTACGGACATATTCAAACCAGGATCCGCATTTTCACAGTCTGACAAAAGACAGTACACTGCCCTTAGAGTTTACCAGTCCCTTCAAGACAACAACTTCAACAATAAAGTTTCCAAAGGGCTGGAGGAGGGAGGACGTGAAATTAATCAACGGAGGGGAGGTATTAGACCAATACTTGTAAGGTTTGTGGATGACCCAGGTGACAATATTATGTACAATATGGGTAACCAGGTCACTTTTAACCTAAGTAGAATAGATGATTTCTTTGAGAAGTCATACAAAGCTGGTATCAACATAGATGAGTATTTGGATATGACAGTGGCAGAGGAACTGATACACAGTATTGTATACAGGGTAGCTCCGCAGGACCATAATGAAACCAGTCTGTTCAATAGATCATTGGATGAAATGAAAAACTCCGGTATTGGAGCAGAAATAGCCAAGATCTATACCATAAAGAATTATGACCCATCTGATTCTAACCATCTTTACATAGCCCAGCAAGAATTTGTAAGGGCAGCTGTACAACAGGAATTCTTTGGCTATACCACTGAAGACGTTGGTTACAACAGGCCTGTTGTAAAAGGGCAGGCAAACCCGGAATTTAACAAGTACATAAAAAATGTGTTTAAAAGACTGTGATCGTATCTTATACAGCTGGTAAATACTTATGATAGCCTAAAAAACACCAGAGAATACAAAGACAGAGTCACTGACTACATCAAAAACATAGACAAAGCCAAGCCTCTGTCAGACAATGATGGAATTGGGCTTGCTTCACAGATAAATGACCTGTTCCAGGACGATAGGTTTGGCCCAACTGCATTGTACGACGGCTCCTCCATTAATATAAAAGCCCCCCTTGGACTGCTCAACCATTATGACAGCAGCTATTCCCAAAAACAGATAGACGCAGGAAACACTTTTGAAAAAATATATACAAAAGAGGAGCAGTCTGCTATTGTAAAAAACATTCAATTAAAATACAAACACCTTTCAGAAGAAGAAGTAATGGACTCCATTAACCAGGGATTGGCAAACGCCAACCTTAGGAGTACCATGATTGAACTTCTTGAAACCTGTTATTCATAATCATACACTATGGGATGCATCAATCCAAAAAGCCAGGAATACAGTAACGTACTGGACAAAGTAAAAGACAATATTTTGGCAGAAGCATTGCTGAAGTACAGGGAAACAGGCAATGTTGAAGATTCAATTGTTAACCAGTTCATTGCACCGGAAGACGGTTTTGAAGCAGACATGGATGCTATGGACGATTCTTCAGAAATTACAGTAAATGTACAACCACGGAATGGACCAGTACAACTCAATGTTGTAAGTCCTGATGTACTTGAGGGGTATTTTCCAACTGTGTTTAACAACAAGGGCTACAAGACAAGCCTTGCCGGTATAGACCTTCCAGTAGATACGTTTAATGGTTATAAGGGAGTTGCTGTTACTGGAAGACTTACAACCGAAAACTTTGATGTTCTCACAATTGAGAATGGAAATTCCTACATGGAAAAACCATATATTTTGATTGGTTATGAAAACCTGCCTACTGATGATGAAGTAAGTAAGGCTTTAAGAACAAAGAAAGTGCAGGAATTCAGTACCCCTTTCTATATTGGGACATCCTCTACAGCAAAAGAACATGAAGAGCCTGTTGTACTTACAGCAATCCCTTCACTTGAGGAACAAAAACAACAGCTTGGTAATGAAATAGTTTCCAAAATTGCCGATACCCTTAAAAAAAACACAGGGTTGGACTATAATCTGGTGAACAAGCAACAAGCCAGCGAACTTCTTGCAAACACCAAATATCCATATAAGGACCAGGCTGCATTTTCCTACAAAGGGAAAGTTTATTTTGTTGGGGACAACATAAATTCAGAAACTGTCTTCCATGAATATGGACACTTTGTTGTTGATTCACTTCCAAAGGAAACTCTTGACAGTATATACAATCAGTTTGCCACAACCGATATTGGCAGGCAGATCAGGGATACTGTTGACATGGACAGTCCAGAGCTCACGGAACAGGACAAAAGGAAGGAATCCATGACAAGGGCATTGGGTAAGATAGCCAATGAAAAAGCAGAAATGCTGAGACAGGAACCATGGTACAGAAAGCTGTGGTATGAAGTAAAAAGACTGCTTAGAAAAATATTTGGTGTCGGTTTTCCTTCCATAAATGAAACAACTTCTTTGCAGGGACTAGCGGACATCCTTACCTCAAACAACAAAATACAACTTGATACGCAGTTGATATCGGAAAGGGATTATGCCCTGTTTATGACCAATGTGCAGGAATTGGCAAAAGACCTAGAGGGAATGGATGACTCCCCATTTGCAAAAATGGCAGAAAACTTTTTTTCCATCACTAAGGACCATCTGTCAAGGATTATGTCCAACCCAAACATGAAGGACATACAGAACCTTATATCCCCAGAGGAGCAGAGAAACAGTCTTGCATCCATAAAGGACAAGATGAAATCCATTCTTGAGGATATGGAAGACGTAAGGAAAAGGGTTACCACAATGGCTGTGGCAATAGACCAGATAGTAAGGCTTACAGGTGAAATATCCAACAGGATATCCGAGATAGGAAAAGACAATTCCATGTCTTCAAAAGACAAACTTGGGCATCTTTTTTATTATGCGCAGCTGTTAAGGGAATGGAAAGGGTTTATTGACCATTTAAGGTCAGAAAACTCAGGTCTTGACTTGCCGGGGGAACACAAACTAAATGAATTCCTGGACAAGATATCCGGTAACCTTGACAGGGCGCTCAGCAGTGTAAACAAGTTTGACAAAGAAGGAGTGGTCGACGCGTTTGTTGAACTTCTGTCCACTGCTGACAACAACATAAGGAAAAAAATAGAAGAAAAGATAGCAAAGCTGGATGCCGTAAAAGATGCCCAAAAAATAGCAGACTTAAAGGAACAGCTCAAAAAGTACACCTATGACAAAGACACTGTAAGGAAATTTGTTGAAGGAAAAATGGGTGATACAAATGCCCTTTCATCCTTTGTCATGTCCTATATAAGCCAGAAAGACCCCATTGTCGGTGGTTTTGCTTCTTTTGTAAAACAGGCATTCTATGAAGTGGAGGCCCAACAGAGAAAATTCAATTTTGACTTTGTAAAGGAAGTTGAAACAGCTGCAAGAAATGCAGGTATGTTACAGGACATAAACAGTCCAAGGAAATTTTACCTGCCTTTCCTGAAGGTTGAGAAAAAATTCAGGATAGTGGATGGACAACAAGTGGATACACCTGTGTACACACTTATGAACCAGTTCAATGACTACAAATATGACCTTACCAAGCTAAACTATGAGATCGACCAGGAAAAGGACCCAGCTAAAAAAAGACAGCTGGTCAAAGAAAAGGCTACACTTCTAAAAGACTATTTCCATAGAAAGTACACAAAGGAGTTCTACGACCTTGACAAAATATTTGAGGATCCAATAGGGCAAATAGCCAAGGAACAAAGACAGGCTATCCTGGATGAGATAAAATACATCCAGGAAGTGTCCTATGATGCTGCCGGGGATGAAGAAAAAGAGGAAATCCTTAACAGCATTGAACTGTTGTGGAAACAGTATTCCAACCTGTCGTCCACCATGGACCTGGACGGCAACAAAAAAGATGAACAGGGAATAGCTGTTGCCAACAAAATCAAAGAGTACAACAGCACTTCCAGAAAATTCTATGAATGGGTTCCCAAAAAAGGAGTGTTTGATGATGCCTTCAGGCTGGAGCAGCAGAGGATAGATGCCCTTGGACTACGGGATTTTGAAGCTAGGAAGAAGATGGAGGACTGGATCAAAGCCAACACGAGAGCTGTAATTTCACAGGATTTTTTTGATACAAGAAAGAAAATAATTGACGAACTTCAAAGTTACCTCTTACAGATAGCAGGCAACAAGGAAAAGTCCGAAGAGCAGTCCAAGGTGTTTGAGGACATATTTGACATCATAAAGGGATTTAGGGATGATGACGGACAACCGGTAGGCACAGAACTGAACGACAACCAGACTGCCAAAATAAAGGAAGCGCAGGTAAAGCTTGAGGAGATAAAGGAAAAATACAGGGAGTTGGCCGGCGGTGCCCATGACAAGTTTATTGGTAGCCAGATACAAAAAGCAGTTGAAAAACTGGATGAATTGCAGTCCAAAGTCCCAACCAGTTATTACATGGAGACCCTCAACCACTATCTGGGTAAGATGGAAAAACCAACACTTGACCTGTCTACAGCTGAAAAAATCCTTGCTGTTGGGGAAGCTTCAAGGCTCATGGCAGAGTATGCTGGTTTCAAAACATGGTTTGAGGCAAACCATATCCTTGTATACAAATACGACAAGGATACAGGAAGTATGGTAAAACAGTATGAAAGACTGTACCAGTGGAACAGGATTGTACCAAATGACAAAAACTACTATGAAACCTACACTCTTCCAAACGGAGAAACAATTAACGCTGTCCCAACACTCAAATATTTCATAAAAAGGGTAAAAGACCAATACAGGACCAAGAGGTTGGAAGGTGTAAACATCGACAACCAAGGAAACCCGCTTCCACTTACCTTGGCTCAAGGTGCAAAGGATGACCACTACATCAACCATGAGTACAACAACATGAAACTAAACCAACCCAAAAAGTTTGAAGTACTCAGGACATTGACCGACTACCACCTGAAATCACAGGAAAACACCAACAGGATAAACAGGTTGGGGTATGAAATTCCAAGGTTCAGGAAGGAGTGGGATGAAACCAACCAGGAAGGGGCAAAAGCAATCTGGGAAAGGGCAAAATCGGAAGTGACAATAAGACCTGATGATTTCTTGGGTGATATTGGCAACTTTAAGCCTCATTCAACTGATCCCCTTGGTAAGATCCCCATACATGGACTTTCTTACCTGGACTTGGATGAAACTTCTTTGGATGTAGCCTCAAGTATACTGGAATACAACAAGGGTGCCCTTGTCAACAAAAAGCTGGTGGAAATAAATCCGCTTGCCACAGCTCTCCAGAGTGTACTAAACACAGAAGGTTTAAAGGGGCAGGATGAACTGGAAGGGATAAACAAAAACATATGGCAGAAATTTAACATACTGAACATAATCAAAGGGAAGTCCTATGTACGGTTAAAGACAATCAACAACCTATGTGAAAAGATATTCTTGGGAAAGAATGTAAATGACTCCTTCCTTCCAAAAGGTGTAGAGAAAATGCTCAATACAATGCTTGGACTGGCAGCCAAGACATCCTTGAGTGCCAATATTCCTGGAGCCATTAAAAATGTCAGTGCTGCTCACATACAGAATTTTATTGAATCCCTAAGCGGTAAGTATGTGAATAAACAGGACTACAAGAACGGTAGTTTGATGATGCTGAGGTTCAACAACAAAATGGTCCAGGATTACCAGAAAATGTCAGGATTGAGTATGGAAACCCAGCTTTACGATGCATTTGATCCTGTACAGGGTAAATTCATGGAGCATTATGCAACCAGGGTAAACGGAAACTACAAAAGGTCGGCACTTGCCGGTAACTGGTTGATGGCAGGGCAGGAATTTGGTGAAATAAATGCCCAGGGATCATTTTGGCTTGCAATGATGCACCACCAGCTGGTACCACAGACAGTAAATGGAGAAACAAGGGACATAAGATATGTTGACGCATGGGAAACAGGGGCAGACGGTTATCTTAAGTTAAAGGATGGGGTAGATGATTCATGGGCTGAAGGAGGTAAGGATTTTAAGGAATTTAAACTCAAACTACATGAGTTACTGGAACTGTTGCAGGGTAACTATGCCAAGATTGACCAACCAGAAATAGACAGGATGAATCCAGAGCCACAGTATCCAGGATGGCCAGACGGAACAAAATACAGTAAGGGCAACGTGAGGTCTGTACCCAACTATTTTGTACCTCCGGATTATTCCAACGCAGCTGACTACAATTTGCTAGAAAGAGCATCAGGATTAAAACCTCTTCTGTATAAAAATGGAGGACAGTACAGTCTTTCCGACCATGAAGTAGAATATCTAAGAAGTATTGGGTACAAAGTAACACCTATATAGTGATGAAGAAGCTTAGCAGGAAGCAAGAAGGGGGACAGGGCAACTATTCTGAATATTTGAATACAAAATTTCCAAGAAACATAAATACTTATGACCAGGTATTCAAAAACATTGGTAATTCCATGGGAATAGACCCTTCGTTCCTGTATGCAAATGCAATGGGTGAAGGACTGGTGTTAGGTGCCAAATCCCCCAATGGATGGGAGAATACAGACCAGTACACAAATGCTGTCAAAATAAATCCTGACATATACAAAGGGTATGGTTTTGATGCCGCAAGAATGCTTGGTATGGACAATATTGGCAAGACTCTTCCTCTGCTTATACAGAAAGGTTACCTTCCGTCTGATTTTTCTTCCAATATGGTTCCATATGATTTTGTCACACAGAAAAACGAGAAAACACAATCGGGAGCTTTTAAGAATCCATACACTGCATTACAGGCCCAGGCCGCTTACCTTAAAATGAACAGGGATGACGTAAGGGCTTATGCCAAGTCAAAAAACATACATCTTACACCAGAGCAGGAAGATTTTTTTACAAGTGCTACATACAATGGAGGTAGTGCCAACATGAACGGCATGATGGATTCATATAACAAAAGAGGGTACTTGAAAGACAATAAATTTATCATGGATCCAAATTTTAAGATCCCAAGTGATGCCTATCCGCAGATATACAACAACATTGCCCCAAGAATAAGAAGTTCAAGAGAAATTACTGCAAAGCTCAAGAAAGGAGGAACGATAACAAATACAGGTTATCTGCCGGATTCTCCAGACAGGTTTAATGAATATCACAATAAAATAGTTTCTATTGAATTGCATAATGGAGAGATATATACAGGATTACTAAGTGTTAACAATAATGAACTGGAATTAACTTAAAATGGATGGCTACATATATCAGATATATTTCAAAGGACGGAATGAAAAATATGTTGGATCAACTCTACAAAGCATAAATACCAGAATAAAACAACATAAATACCTATTAAACCACAATAAGCATGATAACAAAATTATGCAAAATATTTATAATAAGTATAAGGGTAGTTTTTATTATAAGATACTTCACTATTTTGAGAATATATCAAATTTTGAATTACGGAGAATAGAACAGTATTATATTGATACTGGTAAATTTAAATTAAATATTTGCAAGAAGGTGGAAATGCCTCAATCTTTAACAAAATCAATATTACAATATTCGTTAAGTGGAGATTTTATTAAAAAATGAGATTCATCTACAATTGCAGGGAATAGCTTAAGAATTTCTGATACATCTATTAGAAATTGTATCTATGGTGCTTGTAAATCAGCCGGTGGATTTCAATGAAAATATGTAGAAAATGACAACATCCCATTAAAAATAGAAAAATATTCCCATAATATAAAACCACCTGTAAACTATACAAAGATAAATGTATACGATTTATATGGTAAAATTATTAAGCGGTGTAACTCTTATTACGAATGCCATGAAATTACAAATATTAGTTTAGGATATATTGGTAATGTTAAAAACACTAAACTTTTTAAAACATTTTATATTTGTGACCCCTGTCTTTATAATGAAGACATAATACAAATTCCTGTTAAACGTATTGGTAAGTTTAATAGGAACAATGAATTGGTAGATGTATTTAGTACCCCATCAGACGCAATGAGTGTAATAAATAAACCTAATGCTTATATTTATGCTTGTCTGTCAGGAAAACAAAAAAGTGCTTTTGGTTATATCTATAAAGTAATATAATATGAAATTGAATAAAAATGATGTAAAAAGCATTAAACTTTTAAAAGTATCAAATTCTGGGTATAAAGTGGATTCGCCAGATAGAAATGAAACTTCACTCATTATTCCTTCCGGACAGATAACCATGAAGAATGTTGGCTTTCCAATTCTAGGAACTGACAACATGGGAAACCAACAGATAATGTTGCCAGGGTATGAATATCAGTTTCCTGGTGACTATGTGCATGAGGTTCCTTTAGCACAGAACGGTACCCAGGTTGATGTAGGCAAATGGTTGCAACAGCAGATAAGACAGAACCAACAGCCATTGCCAAGTGACAATACAATAGTTGGAGTTCCACAACAGATGAAGCACAAACAGTTGACTGACCTTCAAATGCAGCAACAGGTTGCAACTGCAAACAGGGTCAGTGCTGACGCAAAGGAAACCGGAAGGCAGATAAGGACTAACAGGACAAAAGATTCCAGTTTCAATGGTAGAGACCAATTCCACATTGCAGACAAAATGTATATTGGGAATCCTGACAATGCATCTACACAATGGTTAAACCAATATTTAAGTCCTGTGTACCAGTTAGGACAAATAGCAGATAACCTAGGTAACAAAATGAACAGATCCATTGTATCTGGCAATCCTATTGATGCGATAAAAGGAGTGGGGGAAACAGCTGCCGCTGGTCTTCTTGGTTTTGATCCATTAGGACAGGTAGAAAATGTAATAAAGAATCCATTTAAACTTTCCAGAAGTAGCTTGCAAAACGAAAAAATGGCAATACCCAAAGGTACTTTTTTAAGTTCTGATAACAATATACCAGATTGACCGTTTGAATTGTTTACAAGAAATCACTTTAAGAATGACGTGGATGACATTGTAAGTACCACAGAAGGCCGAAACAGGCTATTAAACCTTGGAATAAACCCTGATAATATCACTAAACCTAGTATATCATTCAGAAAAGGAGAAGGTGGGTATTATGTCAACAACAGTATAAATGTTGACATAACAGAATTGCCTGAATTGAATAAGTACATAAACGTAAACAACAATCAACTGGTTTCACATGAGATAGGACATTGGTTGCAAGACTACATTCCCCAAACATCTATTGGTAATAATCCCATGTTTCCTGAAGCCAGCACAATAGACAATATAATCAGGGATATAACGCGTTCCAAAGATGTAAGTAAAATAGGAAACCTCAACTACAACTATTTTTACAAAGGAGATTCAGAACCTATGGCATTTGTAAGGGAAATGAGACAAGACATGGTGGACAGGAACTATATTCCCCATAAATACAACAACATCAGTGAAGATGTCATAAGAAAATATGTACAGGAAAACAAAAAGAACAGGATAGCCTCTTTTATGGACAGAGATAATCAGAAGAACTGGGAAATTCTGCATCAAGCTCTGAATACCCTTCCTGCCGCGTTACCCATTGTTGCAGGATATGCCTATCCAAAAGTTCTTTCCACCAGTCAAAAGTAAATGGTTCATCCTGTAAATGAGTGCTGTAACAAATATCTCCAAGTTCCTTCCAGTTCCAATTAACATGTTTTGAATGAAGCATGTTCAATTTTTGTCTGACAATTTGATCCAGTTTGCAGTTTCTGTGTGATTCCCATAACATTATCATATAAAACCAACTGTAATCATCATCATCTTCTTCTATCATCCTTTTTAATTTTGAATGTTTTAATTAATAATAGACTTATTGCGGATTTCCAAAAGGATTAGGTTTTTAAAAAACTTGTAAATGCCTTAATGCATTACATAAACTGTTTAATACAATGTGGGCGATACCACCTGCGTGACTAGCTGGACGTCAGTTGGGCCAATAAATAAGTAAACCCATAACCAGAATAATCCAGAAAATAGGACTCAAAAGAGTAACTTTTACAATCTTACAGATGTTTTCACAAACAACGACCACAACCTCTTTCCAGAAGGACCAAGTTCTTAGGCAGCTCCAGTCATCTTCATCATATACAATATAAGCTTGACCTTTAACTTCTCTTTCTACAGTACCGTCGTTGACTGTGTGCCTTGGTACATAGAATCCATAAATTTTATTGTCTAGTTTACTTTTTCTCATAAAATACATTTCAGCAAAAGTAGTAAAATGCACCAATTCATAAAAATATCAGGTCTAAAAAATGAGGAGGAGTTTTATAAAAAATACCCTACCGAGGAATCCTTTTTTAATGACTACCCACAATACCAAACCGGAGGTGAGACCAATCCCTTTGGACAATATTTTGACACAGGTTCTTACTACGGTCCGTTCCTGCCCAATGACCAACAACAGTATCCTGTAAAGCAGGTGGACACAGGCACTGTTTCTTTTGGGCATGACCTTGTGCCTTCTTCCTTTAAGCCACCTGACAAGCTTACAGGTACTGCACCCAGGGTGGCAATTCCAAAACAGCAGGTACCGCCAACTTATGACCCCATGTGGGGAATGAAACAGGCTACAAACATATTGACAGACATGACTGTTCTAAATTCCTTTATACCTGACAAAGGAAACACCGGCAAGGACATCAAAAGCAGGCAGGTTGGGATGGGGCTTACGGACAACCAGTTGGGATATACCCCATCCAGCAGGGGTACTTACATGGTCAACAATCCTGGAACAATGTTTCCAAACCAACAGGTAGTATCTAGTTTGCAGTTTGCACAAACAGGACTTGAGAATACAGGATATACACCTACACTGGTGAACCCCTCTGCCCCTGACTTTGTCATGCAGAACCCTAACCCTGTGCAACGGCCGCAGCAGACAATAAATATTCCTGATTTTGCCAGCCAGTCTTATGAAAATAATGTATCTTATAATATAGGGAGCGGGCTTGATATAAGCAATATGGGTAAGTCTGCTGCCGTGAGAACAAATAACCCATTGAATATTACACTTACAAAAAGCAACAAGAGATTTTTGTCAAAATACGGTGTTCAGGATGGTGGTCCAATACAGACTTTTGATGGACAAAGTACACAAGCCAAGTTTCCAAATGTAGAGGCTGGCATTGAAGCTGCAAAAGCAGTCCTTCTTAAAAACTATAAAAACAGGACAGTTACTGATACTCTCAACAGTTGAATTGGTAAAGATGTTTACGCATCCAAGGTTGGAAACAAGTATGGAAATGTAAAAATTGGTGATTTGTCAGAGGATCAGCTCAATTTACTGGTAAAGGAAATGTCAAAGAATGAAGACATAAATGCTTACAAGCTGATTTATGGAAAGAAAACCTCTTCCTATGCCGTTAACACTAAATACCAAAATGGTGGAGAGTATGACCTCTCTGATGAAGAAGTCCAAAACCTAATCAATCAAGGATATAAAATAGAATACCTAGATGGCAAAAGTTAAAATTATACAAGAACCTATTTCAAGGTACACCAACAACCTGGACAGGGGTAGGGGCCCACTTACCGGTGATCAGGACAACTATGGTCTGTACACCACTCCTTATATTGGAGGTACGGTGAACAACCAGTCAGAAGTAAACACCGTTGAACCAAAAGTAGACAGAAAAGATGCTACAATAGAGGCCGAGAAAGGGGAAATGATAATAGCAGGGGATTTGTCTACCCTTAAAAAAATAATAGGGAAAAAGCACTCTGAAGGAGGAACTCCCATTAATCCTGACAAAGGCGACTATATTGTTTCAAACTACCTTAAACCTAATCCAGGCATAACCAAGTCATTGGGTCTTTCGGAACCAGGTAAAAAAGATACATGGGCTAATTACCTTTCATCTTTGGTTGACCCTAAAGACTACAATACCATGACAAACAACATGGACAAAGATGCAAAAGGTAAGGATGTGGATCCATATGATCTGAACAGAGCCAAGATACAGGTTCCAGACTACCAGAACATAATGGGAAAAATTGCATTGGGTAATGAGCTTACAAAAGCTATGAGAGGGGAGCAGTACAGCATACCACAGGTAGCAGAGCCAGCCTTGCAGCAGTTGCAACAGGCACCCCGGCAACCTAACACCAATCCTGACTACAAAATGAAACTGGGTGGTTTTATTCCAAAGTATGACAATGGTGGTGACGTAAACCCATATACAAGGTCCAATACAAGAGCCGGAGGTATTACCCCGACAGGACAGAGCAGTTTTGCAAACGGGGATTACAACAAATACCTGAACATATGGGAACAGTATATTCCGGGAATCAGTAAAATGAGCAATGCTGACATGCAGAACGCCGTATATGGTTACCAGCTGAAAAACAACCCCACTGCTGTAAGGGATATGTGGAAGCAGTACGGCATGACCTCAAAAGGAATGAGTTCAGGGGACAAGTATTTGACCAGTATTGGTGGCAAGCTTAACAATCTTACTGATTCCCAGCTTAAAAGCTACCAACCTCAGTATGCAGACGGATTGGCCGGGGCAAGGACTTTGGGTTTGATGTCAAGGATTCCATTAAGCAGGCCTGCCCCAGATGTACAAACGAGTACAAGGATCCCAAGTCTGGCAACACCCGGTATTAATCCGGATGCCAAACCATCTACTGTATATCCTAACCAACAGGCTGCGTATGATACAGTGTACCATGCTGCCAATCTACCTGACAAATACAAGGACAGGGAACCCAATGCCCCTTTCTTTGCAATGGATGCCCTTGCTCTGGGAATGGCTGCCGCAAACAGGCCAAAGACCTATTTTCCATGGGCTGAAAAAGTTAATCCTGCTTACATAAATCCGGTATTTGACACACCTGACTACAACCCTTATCTGGCAAGCCAGGCAACAAACAACGATTTGCTTCAGGCTGTTTCAGATCCCAACACTGCAAGGGCTAACGCAAGCTACCAACCTAACCTTATACAGGGATTCATACAGGAGAACCAAAGGGTAAAGGGAAACAACCTGAATACAGCCATGAGTACACAGCAGTACAACAATCAACTTTACAACAACTCACAGTACCAGAATGCACAGATTGACACAAACCTGTACGACAAAACAATAGCATCCCTGGAAGAAAGGGACCAGGCTAAACAGTTGTACAAGAACAACCTGTTTGGGGCAGCGAACAACATGGTCAACAACAGGGCTAAAAACCAGTTGCTTCAATTGCAGTATCCACAGTACTCTATTGACGAGTTTGGTAATTACCATTATATTCCTAACAAGGACAACCAGTTTAATGCATCCAGGCAGTACAACCCGGTAGAGGCTTACATGCAGGCAATGGATCAGGTAATGAACAAATATCCTGATGCTGGAATCAGGGAGTCCTATGCCAACCAACTGGGCAAATATTTCCTAGGTAGTAATGACGAGGCCCGGTATGATGGTCAAGAAAAATTGTTGAAAAGAACCACAAAGGGTAATATCCCTGGGTTAAGTTAAACTATAAATGTTTAATTGGGAATAATTAAATAAATCATGTATATTTTAAGTATAATACCCGAGAAGGGAATAAAACAAAGACCTCTGATATGTAAGAGGTATGTTGTTAAAGAACTAAGATACTAGAATTTGACACTTTTGGGGGCAGTCAAAAATAAAAATGAAGCGCGGTTAAAAGTATCATATAGTCTGTATTTTAATTTTCCGATGAGTCAAAAGGACTGTGCGCATTGTCGATAAGGCTTTGTGGTAGCTCTTTTTTGTTCTTAATACCCAGTGATTTTAATTTCTGTGTCTGGACTATAAGATTGTCGTTTCCGGTCGAAAGTTGTTTGTGCGCATCATTATAGGCACTTTGGGCTAAGTCCAAATTTTTCCCCACTTTTTCTAATTTTTCTACAAATCCTACGAACTTGTCATAAAGCTTGGCGCCTCTTTCTGCAATTTCCGTAGAGTTTCTGTTTTGGTATTCGCGTTTCCAGAGGTCAGCAATAAGCTTTAATGAAGTGATTAAATTGCTGGGATTTAAAAGCAGTACCCTTTTCTCGTAAGCAAAATTCCAAAGATTCTGGTCGGCTTGCATCGCTGCAATATAGGCTGGTTCGCTGGGGATAAACATCATGACAAAATCCAACGATTTGCCATAGTCATCATAGGCTTTTTGGCTTAGTTGTGCAATATGGTTTTTGATGGAAGCTAGGTGCTGATTGAGTTTTAGCGCATAAATATCGGCATCCGTTTCATCGACCAATTCCGTAAAAGCTGTCAGCGAAACTTTGGAATCGATGATTACATTTCTTTCGTCAGGATATTTGACGACGGCATCCGGACGCATTTTTTTGCCGGAAAATTCCGAAAACAAAGCCTTGTTGTCCTCGTCGCGAAGTTCATGTTCCAGGAAATATTCGCGTCCTTTTACCAAGCCTGATTTTTCCAGGATGCTTTCCAATATCATTTCACCCCAATTGCCCTGCGTTTTGCTTTCGCCTTTTAATGCACGCGTCAGTTTCTTGGCGTCTTCGGCTATTTGTTGATTTAGCTTTGCAAGCTCTTTTACTTTTTCTCCTAGTGAAAAACGTTCCTTGTTTTCCTTTTCGTAAGCTTCGTTGACGCGGTTTTTCAAGTCGGCGATTTTTTCCTGAAAAGGTTCCAATATCGTTTTTAAATTGTTTTGGTTTAGCGTCGTGAACTTTGCTGTTTTTTCCTCCAAAATCTTATTGGCAAGGTTTTCAAATTGTAGTTTGGCTTCCTGTTGCATTCTGGCGAATTCTTCTTTTTGCGTTTCCAGTGCTGCATTCAAACTTCTATTTGCTGCTGACAATTCTGCATTTTTTGCAAAACTGTTTCGGTTCTCGGCTATAAGATTGTCAATTTTAAAATCTTGATCCGTATTGAGTGCTTTTTGTTCTTGAAATCGAGCGGACAGAGATTCATATTCTGCCGTTGTTTTGGCTAGCTTATTTTTAAATACATTCAGTTGTTCTGTGGTTTGTTGATAGAGCTCTTTCTCCGTTTGGAGGGAGCGGCTCAATTCATGTATTTTTAATTTAGTATTTTCCAGATCCAAGCTGTTTTTAATATAGGCATTGTTGAGTTTGTCGTAAATGTTTCCGGAAACCATGGAAGATTTCTGACGGACAAATAATAGGATGACGACTATAAAAAGTGCCAATATAGTGATAAGTAAGAATGTGTACATTTTTCAAAAATATAAAAAATAAAAATTGTTTTTTTGATAAAAAACGTAAGTATGGATCAAATTAAAAAAGCAAAGCTTAACATGTACAAATATGTACTTAGATTTGCTCTTGCTGTGATAAACCAGAATACTTTAAAAAAAATGAAAGCAATTCACAACCAATGACCGAAGCGAAAAACGATAAAAATGCATTGCTGGCACTGTATCGCGTGAATAAAATTTATGGTATTGGGGCGATTGTTTTCTTTGCGCTATTAGTGGTTTTCCCGATTAGTTTCAATGCTAATCTGTCGCCCTTGTTCCGTAATTGGGAAGTCTATCGCGATCCTGTTAACGTACGGCCAGTTTATATTAATTGGGAAATACAGTTCAACGATAGCGTTAGGCTAGGAGATATGCACTTAAATAATTCGACAACCAACGTGGTGATGGGACAACTGCACGCCTATATGAATCTACGGAAAAACGGAGATGACGGGTTGTATGTGATGGAGTCTGGGACTTTGGCCAGATTGTTTCCGCAATACCGCGAAAGGCAACACAACCAACTGTCTGACACGGCAACGTTCAGAAAAAAATATCTTTCCAACTTGTCCAATATCCTGCAATTTCCGGTTCGTTCCATGTCGATATTGGAGCAGGCAATTACGTACGATTCCGTTGGTTATGCGCACAAACAATCCGAAAAAAAGATATTGGAATTTAGAAATATTGAGCCATGAGAAAAGACGACCGCTTGTTTCTTACACGTTTTTACGCCATATGGGTACTTGTATGGTGGTGCTTTTTTTACCACAACCGATCCCTGTTGCACATGACGCCGCATATTGTATTTACGGCAACGGACGTCGATCCCGTATTGGTCGTCGCCAATAATTTCGGAATTGTCAAGAACCTTGTGCAGCATCGTTTTTACTGCTATGTATTGGACTATTCCATATTGGCATTTGCGTTGTTGGCAGTTTTTTTTCCGCTCAGGAAATATTGGTATATTGGATTACTGTTGACTTTAGGGCTTTTTGATTATGGTTATGCAGCGCTTACGTTTCACCATTCGCATGGATTGTATAGTTTAGTTACAATGGCTTTGCCGTTCTGTTTTATTGAAAAAGAAAAAGAGTTTCCCTTGCTGTGGCGATTGGCGCGCTATATTCCCATTTTTCTTTATCTCATGGCTTTTTATTGGAAAGTCAAAGGCGGCGCATTTCTGCATCCCATGCAGGGCGTTGCCAATGTAAAAGAAAACTTACCGGGAATAATCGTTGACGGCAAGGGGATACCTTATGCCGAATTTATCGCTTTTTTTCTGCGCCATCCTTTTATGATGAATGCGCTCAATACGTTGGGTTTTTGTATTGAAGGCGCTTTTGCCGTCGCATTATTTACGAAAAAGATGGACGTTCCGTTAATGGTCGCCGCTATATTGCTGCACGTTTCCATCGTCTTTTTTCTGGATGCGTATTTTACGTACCATTTGATCATATTGCTGCCGTTGTTGCCGATCGAAAAAGTGAGAGGTTCGTTGGTGTACCGTTTTTTGACGCAAAAATATTAATACAGTTGGTGAGATAAAAAAAGCATCCAACATTATAAAATAAATATTGGATGCTTTTATATATAACTAATTTATTTTTAATTAGTTATATAATCTGTGGAGCTGAGGGGGGTCGAACCCCTGTCCAAACGTGGTCGTCATAAGCCTTCTACATGCTTAGTTCCATCTTAATTGTCGGTGCAAAACAGGGCAGAAACCAACCGATTTTACACTTAGCTGAATAGTCTTTTGTTGCAGGCACAGCCTATTGCAACAGCATTCCGTTTTATTTGTTGAGTCGGCGGCGGAACTCGGTAACAGACCAACCTGTTCAACGCGGCCCTAATGACTGGTTAATCGCTGATTAAGCAGCCATGGCATACTGTGTATTGCCATTTAAAGTTTGAGTATTCATATTTAAGTGCTAATTACACAACGCACTGCATGCTTATACCTACCACTCCTCACGCTGTCGAAACCAAGTACAGCCCCATAAATCAAAGATCAGAAAGTATGCAAAGATACGGATTTTATATTGGCTTTTGGCAAAACTATTTTGTGGAAAACAGGATTGTCAAATGATTGTTGAAATAATCCAATAGATTTGTTCCTGATCAAAAAAATAGGAATGAGGAAAAAAATAGTCTTGCCATTTTTGTTGGCAGCCTTCTTTTCAGGCAGCGCCCACGCGCAACAGCGTATCGTCAACAGCATCAATACCGATTGGAAATTTCATAAAGGTACTGTGGACAATGTTGAAAATCCGTCCGTAAAATGGAAACAGATTTCTTTGCCGCACACTTGGAATGCAAAGGACGTATTGGACGACGAGCCCGGTTATTATCAAGGTGCGGGTATCTACAAAAAAACACTTTTCGTCGACGCGTCATGGAAAAACAAAGATGTCTATTTGAATTTTGAAGGCGCAGGACAAGTTGCCGAAGTCTATATCAATGGCAAAAAAGTGGGTTCCCATATTGGCAGCTACGATTTTTTCTCCTTTCCGGTCAATCAATACATTGATTTTTCCAGACCGAACGAACTGGTTATTCGCTTGACCAATGAGGTCAATCAGGACATCCCGCCATTGGCTGCCGATTTTACTTTTTACGGCGGCATTTACCGCGATGTATATTTGGTTGCGGCCGATCCGGTGCATTTTGACATGGACAATTATGCATCACAGGGCGTTTTTGTAACGCCGACCAACGTCAATACGCAATCTGCAAACTTGCAGGTGAAAGGCGCTTTTGTCAATCACGGTCCAGAAAAGAAAATGGTGTCCGTCATCACCAAATTATTTGATGCGCAGGGCAAATATATTGACGGACAAGAAATGAAATTCACGGCTCTGCCCAACGAAAAACGGTCTTTTGAGCTACAGATAAAAAACTTGAAAAATCCTAAATTGTGGTCGCCCGAAAATCCTTATTTGTACAGAACGGTTTTGGAAATAAAGGACGTTGCCTCCGGCAAACAGTTGGACGTCGTGGACACGAACGTCGGCTTCCGTTGGTTTTCATTTGACGGACAAAAAGGATTTTTCCTGAACGGCAAACCGTACAAATTGGTGGGTGCGAGCCGCCATCAGGATTATCCGGGCAAAGGTCCTGCATTGACCGACGCGATGCATGTGAAAGACGTGCAGCTGCTGAAAGAAATGGGTGGCAACTTTATCCGTATTGCGCACTATCCGCAGGATCCATCCATATTGGAGACCTGCGACAGGCTTGGACTTTTGGCTTCCGTCGAAACGCCGATCGTCGGCAGGGTTACAGAAACGAAAGCTTTTTCGGACAACTGTAAAATGATGCAAACCGAAATGATCCGCCAATGCTACAACCATCCTGCGGTCATTATGTGGGCGTACATGAACGAAGTGATGATTTCGCCGAGGCACGACAACAATACGCCGGAAAGAGAACAATATTGGAAATATCTGGTTTCACTGGCAAAATCGCTGGATAGTCTTTCGCGGGCCGAAGATTCGATCCGTTACACAATGATTCCGTTTCATGCGGACTATAATTTGTACAAAAGAACAGGCATGACCGAAATTCCGCAGGTGATCGGCTGGAATTTGTATCAAGGTTGGTATTCGGGTAATATTGGCGATTTTGACAAATTCCTCGAACGTCACCACCGCGAAATGCCCAATAGGCCGATGATGGTAACGGAATACGGTGCAGATGCCGATGCGCGTTTGCATAGTTTCAACGCACAGCGTTTTGACAAGACGATGGAATATGCCAACTATTATCATCGTTATTATTTAAAATCGATGCTGGAAAAACCTTATGTTGCCGGAGCCATTATCTGGAATTTGGTAGAATTTAACGCGGAAGGCCGTGCGGAAGCCACGCCGCACATGAATACTAAAGGTGTATTGACGGGTGACCGCATTCCCAAAGATCCTTATTATCTCTATCAGGCGTATTTGTTGAAACAGCCATTTCTCAAAATCGGTTCGCGTGCATGGACATTGAGAAGCGGTATTGCGGACAATGATTCGGACAGCCATTGCACGCAGCCGGTCGAGATTTATTCCAATATGCCCAATATAAAAGTTGTATTGAACGGAAAGGCGGTCGCAACGGCAAAAACAACGGACAACTACGCCGTGGTCAATGTGCCGTTTACGAATGGTGAAAACCTATTGGAAGTGGTTGGCGCGGATGGCAACCGTACGGCGCAGGACGCAACGACGATTCGTTTCAAATTGATCCCGCATACGTTGACGAGTAGCAGATTGCCTTTTTCGGATATACATGTCAGTTTGGGTGACGAACGATATTTTACGGACGAGCAAAACGGCACGGTTTGGTTACCGGAACAACCATACAAACCGGGAAGTTGGGGTTATATTGGTGGCGATGTTTTCAAATTGAAAAACAATGACCGTTTGCCTTATGGTTCGGACAGAAATATTTTGCGTTCGGATGATGATGCTATTTACCAAACGCAGCGCGTCGGGCTGAAACAGTTCAAACTCGACGTTCCGGATGGCGTTTATGAAGTGACTTTCCATTTTGTGGAACTGTACACGGACAAAGTTGTCGAGCCTTTGGTGTACAATTACAATCTAGGAAAAAATACCGCCGAAAACGAAACGGCGCAATCCCGAAAATTTAATGTTTCCGTCAACGGCATTCCTGTATTGGAAGGTTTGGGGAATGACAATTATCTGCAACAGTTGACACCCTATATAGTCAAAACGCGTTTGAGTGTTTTGGGCGGAAAAGGTTTGACTGCGGATTTTGTTCCGGTGAAAGGAAATGCGATTTTGAATGCGATTGAAGCGAAACGTTTGTAGTCATAGACGTAATTGTTTAAAAATGACAAGGGCTGAAAACATCATGTTTTCAGCCCTTTCTATTGTATGTATTCCCGTGATGATTGTTATTTATCGATCAAACAACGGCGATTTTTTTCTGGTTCGTTTCCTGGTCACACGTGTAGGTAAGAATCAGAATTTGCATAAAGCGACATGAGATTGCCGCGCGCTTCGCCCGCAATGAGTTTCTCTTCCCGTGGTTCATGTCCGCACGAACCACGGGAAACAAAAAATTATTTGCCTGCGTCTTTGTCTGTCTTTGTATCCGCTGGAATCACAGTCGGAACAATATCCAACAATTCAATATCGAAAACCAATGTAGATCCCGCTTTGATGACTGGTTCGGCTGGTCTGTCGCCATACGCCAGATCGGAAGGGATGTACAGTTTCCATTTGCTGCCCACAGGCATCAGTTGCAAAGCTTCCGTCCAACCTTTGATGACGCCACTAACGTCAATATCCAAAGGTTCGCCGCGTTTGTAGGAATTGTCAAATTCGGTACCGTCGATCAATGCGCCAATATAGTTGACTTTTACTTTGTCGTCCGCTTTAGGTTTTGTGCCGGTTCCTGCTTTGACGATTTTATATTGGAGACCGTCGGGCAAAGTGACGACGCTGTCTTTTGTTTTGTTTTTGGCAAGGAATGCTTGTCCTTCTTTTTTGGTTGCTTCTGCTTTGCGTGTCGCAATTTTCTGTCCCGTACTCATCATGACGTTTTGCGCCACGTCGTCCGTCAGCAATGGTTTTGGATTGTTGTCCATGCCGTCTTTGAGGGCTTTGTTGAGCAGGTTGAGATTGAGGTCATCAATGCCTTGTGATTTGTAAAATTTCGCCATTTCGATACCGATGGCGTAGCTGAGCGAATCTGTTTCGTTTTTAAGCGAAACAGCAGTCGTTGTTGGTTTGAAGACATGTGTTGCCGCACCTGTTTTTTTGTGTACCTGCGCCTGTGAAACCGCTTGCGCACCTAAAATTGCAGAGAAAAGTAAAATGGTAGATTTGTTCATAAGAATATTTTCAAAGCCGCAAAGTAATAGAAAAAAGGAATTGCACTACATTTGGCGCGTGTTAAACTTATTTATACTTTCATTTTTAACCACATAGATACATAGTTGGACATGGAAAACAGGTAAAGAAAGGGTTTTTAGAGATTCAATAGTATTTTCATCTAAGATGAAAATCTTTGTGCTGCTGTTTCCCAAACTATACTAAAAAATATGTTCCTATGTGGTTTATATTAGAAAAAAAGGTAGATAGGTTTGTTAAAAAAAAGTAATTCTACGCGCGTTTACTCAAAGTTTTTTACATGAAATATTCTCAACAGATCGGTATTGTCTTGTGTTTGTTATTGATAGGTTCTTGCTATTTGCCTTGGGCGTTGATTCCCAATATCAATTTTGAGGCAACGGGAATGAACTCTGAACGTTTGGGTTACGGCAAACCAGGATTGATGCATTTGATACTGTCTGTGATCAATATCGTCCTGTTTTTAGTTCCGAAAGTCGGCGCAAAACGTGCGAATCTGTTTGTCACTGCAATCAATTTTGCATGGGGAATACGCAATTTTACGCTTTATTCCACTTGCTCCGCTGGCGATTGCCCTATCAGGAGATGGGGTTTGTACGCGAGTCTACTATTGGCGGTGGGCATATTTGTGATGTCGATGTTGCCGACCATAAAAGTAAAACGGGAAGATGCGTTTAAACAGTAGCTTTTTTTGGCTGAAAGCGCAAAGCCTAAAGCTGAAAGCAAATAAATCGTGACTTTCTATTTTCACGATGCTTTGGTGATGCAAATGTTAGTTGCACAATATCACTTATTTGTTGGTATTCTATAGTCAAATCTTAATGTTTGTCATAATTTTATTGTTCCAGCCGTTAGTTAAAACTATGCACGTTCAGTGCAAGACTTTCGTACTAGCAAGCCCGAAAGGCTTGACTGTGAATGAAACCCAAGGTTTTCGTATGGGTGTTCAAACAACCACGAAGTGGTTGAATAATCTTTCTACGATATGAATTACGTTTTTTATCAAACGACTTCTACCAGTTTTTTCAAATAATATTTGAATGCTTGTCGACTGATCATTTCGGCGCCGAGACTTTCAAGGTGCTGCGTGTACACTTGACAATCAATAAGTTCGACACCTTCCTGCTGTAATTTTTGTACAAAAGAAATAAACGCAAATTTGCTCGCGTTGGACGCTTTGGCAAACATACTTTCCCCAAAAAACACTTTCCCCAATTTAATGCCGTACAATCCGCCGACGAGTTCCCCGTCAAGCCAAGTTTCGGCGCTGTGTGCGTAACCAAGTGCGTGCATTTTGTTGTAGGCGCGTTCGACTTCGTTGGTAATCCAAGTGCCGTCCTGACCTTTTCGGTCGATTTTTTTGCAGTTTGCCAATACTTGGCCGAACGCCTTGTTGACCGTAAAAGTGTATTTTCCTTTATTGAACAGCGTGCGCATACTGTGGCTGACGACAAGCTTTTCGGGAAAAAGCACAAACCGTGGATCGGGGCACCACCACAACGGAACATGGTCTTCAAACCACGGAAAAATCCCGTTTTGGTATGCCAACAATATCCTATCCGGACTGAGGTCGCCGCCCATGGCTAGTAAACCGTCTTCCAGCGCGTCCTCGACGGGAGGAAACCAGATTCTTTCGTCTAAAATATGTAAGGGCAAAAGTCTAAACTAGATAGGTGCGTCTGCTATTTTTTGTGCTCGATGGTTGCGTTGATGCCGCGTTCCACGATAGCGTCGCGCATGGGTTTGAGATATTCGTAATCGCCGTTTTTGACGGCATATTTACCTTTGGTGTGGATAAACAGTGCGCATTGCTCTGCCTGTTCGGGTGTGTGGTTGCAGATTTCGATCAATGTTTCGATCACCCATTCAAATGTATTGATATCATCGTTCCACAATACGAGCGAGTAGGTCAACTCGTTGTCTTCCAATACGTCAACATCCTGCGATGACTCTTCCCATGGGTGAACGGAATTATGGTACAGGTTCCTTTCCATTTTTCAAAATTACAAAAAATACACTAACCCTCAAGATTCACGCCGTCGGTCTCGACATTGTTGTGCCCTGCCCACTCGACTTTTACTTTTTGGGAAAAATAAGTGTCGATCGTACGTCCAATATAGTCGGCCTGTATGGGAAGCTCGCGGTTGAATCGGCGGTCGACCAATACGCAAAGTTCCACTTTTGCAGGACGGCCAAAGGTCAACAAAGCATCCAACGCCGCGCGCACGGTGCGTCCCGTCCACAATACATCGTCGACCAATATGACGTATTTGTCCTGTATGCTAAAATTGATTTCCGTTTCGTTGGCAATATGCAGTTCGGATCGTACATCGTCGCGGTAAAACGTCGTGTCGAGCTTGCCGTATTGGATGTTTTCGGGTGGGATCAACGTGCCGATTTCCTCCACGATACGGTCACTTACGAAGACGCCGCGGGGCTGCATGCCAATGATGACGGTGTTTTCGAACTCGAGATGATTTTCTAGTATCTGGTGCGCGAGCCTTTTGAGGCTGAGTTTTACTTGTTTGTCTGTAAGGATCGATTTCATAATATTCTACGTGAAACTGCTGAAAAGTTTCCGTTGCCAAAAATAAAAGCCTAAAGTTATAGTATTTCTCATTTTACCTTATTTTTTTCTACATTTAATGATCTAAAAATATAAGTGTAATGCTTCAGAGAAGAAAATTTTTGCAGTTGGGTTCATTGGGATTGGGAGGCTTTTTTGCCAACAATGTTTTCGGCGCAAAAGGAAATGTTGCCGTGAAAAAACCTTTGGTGATTTCTACCTGGGATGCAGGAATCGCCGCCAACAAAGGTGCCTGGAATGTATTGAAGTCGGGCGGACGTGCTTTTGACGCAGTGGAAAAAGGCGTAATGGTAACGGAGTCGAGCATCAACTGCTGTGTGGGTTTGGGCGGTAATCCTGACCGCGAGGGTATTGTGACATTAGACGCGTGTATCATGGACGAGTTTGGCAATGCGGGTGGTGTATTGGCATTGGAACGAATCAAGCATCCAATATCCGTGGCGCGTCGTGTATTGGAAAAAACACCGCACGTTTATCTAGTAGGCGAAGGCGCACAAATGTTTGCCGTGCAGGAAGGTTTCCCTTTAGAGCCGCAAAAACTTTCGGACGATGCTGAAAAAGAATACCAAAAATGGCTCAAAAAATCGGAATACAAACCGCAGATCAATATTGAACAAAAACAGGGAAACCTACAAAACCACGGTCAGGTTGCTGCTGTACCTAGTCGATTGTCTAACGGCGCATTTAACCACGACACGATCGGCATGTTGGCGATTGACGCAAACGGAAACCTGAGCGGAAGCTGTACGACAAGCGGTATGGCCTTCAAAATGCGTGGCAGAGTAGGTGATTCGCCAATAGTGGGTGCAGGTTTGTTTGTTGACGACGAAGTTGGCGCGGCTGTTTCGACGGGTTTGGGAGAGGAGGTTGCCAAGATTTGCGGAACGCATCTTGTGGTGGAATTGATGCGCCAAGGTTATTCTCCCGAAAACGCCTGCAAAGAAGCCGTCCGTCGCATTGTCAAGCACAACGGCGAACAGAAATCCAAAGACATTCAAGTAGGATTTTTGGCGCTCAACAAAAAAGGGGAATATGGTTCTTATTGCATTCAGTCGGGTTTCAGTTTTGCGGTCTGCGATTCGGACACACGCAATGAATTGATTGCTTCAAAACACCTGATTTAGCGTTATGAATTATGAGTTATGGATTAGCTTGCATATAATAAAATAGTCACCGCGGTTGCGTATTTTCACCAATCGCAATGAGGTTTAGGAATTGAGAATATGTTTAGCCCCATTCTCTGTAAAAAAAACTACAAAACGCTGGCAACTTTGCCAGCGTTTTGTAGTTGCGTTCAGCTTTATGCTTTGCGCTTTTAGCTTATTGCATCACTTCCACTTTTCGTGTCGGTTTGTGGTTGATGTTACGGATGGCAATTTGACGCGCTGTGTTTCCGGCAAAATCCGCGAATGCTTTGCGGACGATCGCGTCTTCGCCGTCCATAGCAGGCAAACCTTTGTCGCCGCCTTCGCGGATGCTTTGGACAATGGGAATTTGTCCCAATAATTCCAAATCGTATTCGCTGGCGAGTTTTTTACCACCGTCTTTTCCGAAAATATAGTATTTGTTTTCCGGCAATTCTGCTGGCGTGAAGTAGGACATATTTTCCACCAGTCCCAGTATAGGAACGTCGATCTGCGCTTGTCCAAACATGGCAATCCCTTTTTTGGCGTCCGCCAACGCTACGTCTTGCGGTGTTGTTACGATGACAACGCCTGTTACCGGGACGGTTTGCATGATGGTCAAGTGGATATCGCCCGTGCCTGGAGGCATGTCAATAATCAAATAATCCAAATCGCCCCAATCCACGTCTGTAATAAATTGACGGATCGCGCTGCTCACCATCGGACCTCTCCAGACGACCGCTTGTCTTTCGTCCACCAATAGCCCAATACTCAATAATTTGATGCCATATTTTTCTAAAGGAACGATATAGGCTTTCTCGTTTATATTGGTCATTTTGGGGCGTTCGCCACGTACGCCAAACATAATGGGAACGCTCGGTCCGTATATATCCGCGTCCATCAAACCGACTTTCGCGCCGCCTTTTGCCAAAGCCATCGCCAGGTTTGCGGAAATGGTACTTTTGCCGACGCCGCCCTTGCCGCTTACGACAGCGATGACGTTTTTGACGCCGGGCAGCAGTTGCTGCGTGTCCACTCTTTTGGTAGTCGTATTGGAAGTAAAGCTGACTTTTACGTTCGCGTTTTTGTTGACCAATAGGCGAATCGCGTTGGTAGCAGTGGTTTCAAACATGTCTTTCATCGGACAAGCCGGTGTCGTCAATACGATCGTAAACGAAACGTTGTCGCCCTCGACGACGAGGTCTTTGACCATATTGAGCGTCACGATGTCTTGTTTGAAATCGGGATCTTCCACATTGCTCAGCGCCTTGAGTATTTCCGCTTCCGTCATTTTGTATGTTGCTTTTTGATTGAATAAATGTTTTTGGGGCTTCAAAATTAGTACAAAATGCTTGATGTTTGATTGATGTTGGAACTTTAAATAGTGTTTTGAAAAAGATATTTGTGATGGCATAAATCTTCATTCGTAGTTTATCGTTGCATTTTCGCCCCATTTTTTTGTTAAAAACTACATTTCTATATGCCCATAACTATTGAATAGTTTTCTTTGTCTTTTCGTGGTAGCAAATTGCGGCTTACCTTTGTGCATCAATGCATTTTACAGAAAATTACGATTGGATTTGAACAAGAACAGACATACAAAAATATTTTCGAGCCGGTTCCCGTTGGTATTGGGACTGGTTGTTTTCTTTTCTTTTTGGGGCAATGTTTCGGTCAAGG
>Ga0154006_1000043_pt1 | contig 49865 bp, 47 predicted proteins | sample TSFL090MetaG_FD_104747 | JGI IMG/M metagenome (GOLD analysis project Ga0154006, IMG submission 104747) | Attine ant fungus gardens microbial communities from Florida, USA - TSFL090 MetaG | ecosystem: Host-associated > Fungi > Mycelium > Unclassified | place: USA: Florida, Wakulla State Forest...
ATTGTCGGAAGAGTCTTTTGCCGGTGTAAACAACAGTGTATCGGTTCCGTATTTGAATCTTTTGGTCGTGTTGTCTGGATAATATTTTAGGTACACGGTCAACAAAGAAGTGTCTTGCACCAACTGCGTTTTGGAATCACTGGAAAGTTTGGCAATGATTTTCGGAGTGGCAGAGATGATGTCATTGTTCAATATATGTAGCCCGTCAAATGTCACGTCCAACGCGGCGTTACCGTCGTCACCATTGATCATCAATGGTTTAGCAATGAAATTGTTGACATGTGTGTACTCCGTTAGATGTTGTGCGTCTTCGGGGTTGACGTCCAGATATTGAGAATTGTTGCCGGAATATAGCGTCGTGCTCAATTCGCCCGAACTTGCAACTCCAGGAACGGAAACTTTTATCAATGTCGTATCGCCGGGTTCCAATGCCTTGATTTTCGGAAGGCTGATTAAGTGCGCGACATTGTTTTTGTCGGTCAGAGTGTAATTGACCTTGATGCTGTCGTCAAATTTGGTATCGCTGATATTTTTGAAGGCAATGGCGAAATTATAGTCAGCGCCTTTGTTCAGCGTGTCTTTGTCCGATTTATAGTAAACATTTGCCGCCAAAGCTCCTTCAGGAACCGGATCGTAAAACAACCGCCAATATTTCAATTGGTACGGCGTATTGTAAACACTGTCCGCATTGCGCATTTGCATCTGCAGATAAGGATAGGTATTGGCATTGATCATGGAGATGTCAGAAGATGCCTGATTCATCGGAAGCGTTCTTAAATAGGTCGACTGTCCTGCTTTGTCAATACCAAATAAATCAATGCTCGTATTGTCGCCAGCGCCTGCGTCAATTGATTTTCCTTGCCATTCCATTGTGTGCCAAGCTTTTGCCGGGCCAAATTTGGGTGAGGTGATGTAGCCTACGCTGTCGGGGGTGGAAAACGTGGTTGTATAGTTAAGTTGTTGGTATAGATCCGTTGTTACTAGCGTTATAGGTTTGAATGCTTTGCTGTTTTTTATATACACGAATGCCCATGTCTTAGGATAGTCGGCATCTGCAAGATTGGTAAACCCTGCATTTACCAAACTGGTGTACAAGGAGTTACCGGACGGATCGGTTTGCCAAGTAGGAATCCTTGGCGTTCTAATGTAACGGTTGATAAACATTCTTACAACGACAAAGGTACCGTCTGGTATCCAGTCCATGAATGCTTTTGCGTGGTCTCTGTCAAACTGTGAACTTGTTCCATATTCGAAATTGGTAGTTAGGTGGCCTGCACTTGTTGATGAACAGCCGGCAGATAAAGAAGATCCCATGAATCCTCCTGTTCCATTATTATTGTAATATGGCTTAAATGTTTTGGCATCAAATAAGTTAAATACAACTGCATCTCCATTAATACAGCGAAATTCAGTAGTGTTCAGGCCATTGATGGCAATATGAAAATCACTATTGTTACTACTGCTTTCATATGGAATGCCCGTCTTGATGCTAAACAATAGAGGAGTGGGGGTATAACTCCATATCTTAGTGAGGCTGTCCAGTTCGATATGATCAAAAGTAGAACCAAACTGTTGGTAAATATGGGATTGGTTATATCCTCCGCGGGTTGACTTTGCTAAATATAAGAAACTTGCCGTGTTCCAATGGTAATCTGAGCCGTTGCTTGGTACATCCGAAACACGCCAATAGTAGACCGTACTATCCGAAAAAGTTATTCCTGGAGCGAATTCTATAGGCCCGCCCGATGAAGTTATTGTTTGTTTGCTTTTAAAGGCAGAGTTAAATAATGCAGTAGTGTCTATTTCCATGACATACTGTGTAGATGGGGCAATAGGATTGGCCGTTGATGCTATCAGCTTAGTATTTTGCTTGTTGACGATGGAGTAGTTGTAGGGGTATATTGGCGAAAGTCCGACAGCGTATATGAATACTTGTTTGTTAAGTACGTTATTGGTTTTGCTGAGCTCGTCATATTTATTCAGCGGATCTAGATTAAATACTACTGTATTGAGTCCCTTATCTGTCGATTGGTTTATTGGGATGTCTAATTCTATGGAGTCTTTGTAGCGTACTGAAGGGATATTTTTGTAATAAAGTATATTGGAACTGCCATCGGCGTGCTGCATTTTTATCTGGACAAGCAAGGAGTCGCCTGTTGCTTTGCCAAGATTTTGGATATAGGCTTTTACGTGAAATTTTTCCTGAGAAACATTAATATAGGATGGTGAAATAGAGACGGAAGCATCTTCAATATCAAAGTCAGCTTTGGCAAAAGAATTGACTTTGATGGCAGGATCTCCGAGCAGGACGTTTTGTTCTACTTGAGCTGTTGGGCTTAAGATATCCTCATCTGGATTATTCGTTGACAATGCCGCAATGGTTGCCTTTGCCGCCGCCGCAAGACTGATGGACATTGGCTTGTTGTAGTTGTCCTTAGCAAGGCTATTGAAAAAAGGAATATTGAAGTTTTGCATGAAGGTCGTAACGCCGAGATAGCTTTGCGCTATAAAGTTGATGGAGCCTGCATTGGGTGTAAATACATAATTTTCGGGAGTTGTAGACAGCTTGGTCATACGTGCGGGGTCGTAACTGAAATAACCCGCCAAATCGCATCCGCTAACAAAAAAACTGGGGTATTTTCCAGCATTTGCATAGTTCGTCGGATCGTCTAAATTATAGTCCAGCGCCGTAGATGAGGCGTGTCCCCAATAGTTGATTAATCCGATGCCGTTCTTGAAAAGGTTTCTGAAGGAAATATCCGTAATAGCTGCGGATTCTGAGTTGGTATTTTTGTTGAAATTGAGCACGTTGTACCCTGTCAAGGTATCTGCAATAATATTCTCAATGGATTTCAGATAGTTGATAAACAATTGTGATTGGCTTGCATCGCTGCCTCCAGCAATATGAATGGCAGTTTTCATCCAGCCTTTGTCGTCTACGGTTTGCGAGGTATTTCCTTGTGTACTTTCGTATTCCTTTAGTTTGTTTAAATAATTTTCTACTTCGTTGGGCGTTATGGCCGACAAACGCCCGATAGGTGTGGCTGGTATGGGTGAATAGTCATCGGATGCCAAAATATTGTCTGATGCCGGTTGACCAAAAGTGGCAACAATTGCCTGATTATTGATGTCACTGGCAGATTGGTTTCTGTTATAGTCGTCATACGTTAAACCGTGGCCGAGCATCAACGCATATTTGGGTTTGACGGTGAATGTATTTCTGGCGTATTTGAGAAAATTCTTCACGGACGAAGAGTGCATTCTTATGCCAAATGCAAACTGGTCTTCTAATTGGCTCGCATCGTATATTTGGGCATTGTAACCGCCGCCAGCTGGGCTGCTTCTGTAGGCTCGGTATTTTTCGACCGGATCGTTGCCTGTACGCAGAATAGCTCCCGTTACAATCAAGAAATCTCCTTGTGCCGTGGATTTGTAGTCCACCATTTTTCGGGAATTGATGGCGGTTATTGGGGTGCCTTGATTATCTTGATTGACAATAATAAAATGTCTCCGCACATTGCTGGCTGTAACATAAAAGGATAGTGTACTGCCTTGTATTGTCGCAGTATATCGAGTACCGTTCGTAATATCGTATAAGTATGGTGTAAAGGTTTTATTGCTAAAACCCGTCATTACTATATTGGATGCTGTGTTTTTAGCGTCCAATACGAATGAGTCGATAGCGGCGGTACTTAAACTAAAATTTTTTGGATAGACTAGTCTCATGTAGGAAAGAGCAATTCTGTCGTCTTTAGCTGCGGGCGCATTCGTATGAGTCACATCAAATTCTCCCGAACTCGCAATAAGGCTGTTGTCTATTGGAATGCTGAATTGATAGGTGGTTAGTTGATTGACCGTTTTGCTGTCGAGGATTGTTTTCTTATTAAGTAAAACATTTACAGTTCTGTTAGTCCCAAGAACAGATCGACCTGCTATTCCAACTGTTAATTGTGCAGAGGGGCCTGCCGAATTGATACGAAGTGTCGGGAAGCCAGCTCCATAAATGGAGCCTGGTGTAATATCATTGGTTGTCCAACCTTCTCCCTTGTCGTAGGTTGATGACCATATTGGGTCGCCATAAGCATATATAGCGAATCCAGGATTAATCATGTTTTTGGCATGGAACTCCCACATCCCCCAACAATACGGCTCAGGCGTTGTTCCCGCGGGGGCTGTGGTTGCAACCTTTTGATAGTGGAAGTTTTTGGAAATATCGGTATTGACAGTCAGGAAAAAACTTGCAGAATCTGTTTCCAAACTATAAAACTTGTCCAGCTGCGCAGTTTTGTCCTTGTACAGTTCCGCATCCGGTTCGCCGTCGTTTTGTTTTCCCCAAAACTCAATATAGTCGCTGCTCGACATTGGCGTACTCTCGTCCGTATTGGACAAATATATGGGGACAAGCTGACCGTTGCGCCACAACTGAAACTGGTTTGCGGGCGTATTGCCCAATCCCAAAGACTGTATTGTCGCTGCGTTGATACGGTACAGTCCCGTTTTGGCAAGTTTAAATTTGTAGTAGGTCTTGCTGTAGTCGATCCACTCGTTGTTGTAGGTCTGGGCAACGCTTGCAAGGCTCCAGCTCGTCAGCACAACCAAGCATAATATTTTGATATAGTTCTTCATTATCTAAGAAAAAATAAAGGTTTGGATTATGGTTGTTCCCTTTGTCCCAAAAAGAATTTCAACGAAAAAACGTGCGTGTACAAAGGATTGGACTGGTTGGCCAGATTGACGAATGCGTAGTCGATTGTCACGTTGCCCAGCTTAAATCCGGCACCGACGCTCGGTTGATAAATCCAGGTCTTTTTGATATTGAGCGTGTCGCCGTCTGCCAGCGCCCTTTGGAAATTAGAAATACCGCCGCGTATAAAAACTCTGTCCGAAATATTGGCTTCAATACCCAAATGCGGATCGATGCTGACCGGTTTGCCGCTGATCAGCGTGTTTCTTTGTCCGTCAAAAGTGACATTCAAACTAGCCTCTGTCGACAGTGTGAATTTCTCGCTGAAATCAAAATTGTACGCGCCGCCTAGTTGCAGCGACGGTGCGGTGGATTCAGTGGATTTGATCGGAATATCGTTGTTGGTCAGGTAAAGTTGTTGTTTTTCCGCGTCGGTAAAGTGAAATTTCCATGCGTTGTAGGTCGACGTGATGTCTTTGGCGACGATGCCCGCGCTCCATTTTCGGCCACGAAACATCAAGCCCGCATCCAAACCAGCGCCCCAAGCATTCGCAAATGTTCCGACTTTTCGGTAGATGATTTTGGCATTGCCACCAAAACTGATCTGCAAGTCGTCGTCGTTACGCAAAAACTGCGCATAGCTAAACAAAAAAGCATAGTCCGCCGACGAAAAAGACGTGATATTGTTGTAGTTCAGGCTTCCGTCCGGATTGACCAAAAACAAGGTATTGGGAATGTCGTCCACGCCAAAACGCAGCATCGAAACGCCCAACGTGCGCTCGCCGTTCGCTACGGGAAATGCGCCTGCGAGGTAATCGTATTTGCCTATTCCCGAAAAATATTCTGCGTGCTGTGCCGCAAATTCCGGCGTTTCGTTGACGTGTGCCAAACCTGCCGGATTCCAGTATCCCGCGGTTACGTCCGTCGCCGATGCGACCTGTGCGCCGCCCATTCCGAGTGCGCGTGCACCGGCTCCAATATTCAGAAATTCGTTGGAATACGTGCGAAATTGAGCCTGTAGATTATTTTGTAGCGCAAAATAACCTACCGCCAATAGGGCAAGAGGTTTTAAATAATTCATATTGACCAATTACCTACTCAAACGAAAATCTTGCTTTGTTATTGTTAACGCGCGCGCGTGGTGTGGGTCTGTTTTGCCAAAAAACGGTTTTGTAAATGTGTATTTTCATGGAATCTAAAATCGCTTCGTTTACCTTTGCCCCAAATTTTTGAAAAAATGAACTTAGTAGAAGAATTGCGTTGGCGCGGGATGATCCAGGACATCATGCCGGGAACCGAAGAGCAGCTCAACAAGGAAATGACTTCCGGTTATATTGGTTTCGATCCCACGGCGACGAGTTTGCATATTGGCAGCCTTGTGCCGATTATTCTACTTTGTCATTTGCAAAAAGCGGGACACAAACCGTTTGTATTGATCGGCGGCGCAACGGGCATGATCGGCGATCCGACCGGAAAAAGTGCCGAGCGCAACCTTTTGGATGAAGCGACTTTGGCGGCCAATATTGCCGGCGTCCAAAAGCAGTTGACCAAGTTTTTGAACTTTGACGAAAGCCTTTCCAACGCTGCTGTATTGGTCAACAACTACGATTGGTTCAAAAATATTTCTTTCATCGGTTTTCTGCGCGATATTGGTAAGTTGTTGACAGTCAACTATATGATGGCTAAAGACAGCGTGAAAAAACGTATTGACAGCGAAACAGGAATCAGCTATACCGAATTTGCGTACCAGTTGATGCAGGGCTACGATTACAGTTACTTGTACGAAAACCACAACTGCAAACTCCAGATGGGCGGCAGCGACCAATGGGGCAATATCACGACGGGTGCGGAACTCATCCGTCGCAAAAACGGCGGCGAAGCATTTGCGTTTACCTGTCCTCTTTTGAAAAAAGCAGACGGCGGAAAATTCGGAAAAACGGAAGGTGGCAACGTGTGGCTTGATCCGGAAAGAACGACGCCTTACCAATTTTACCAATTCTGGATCAACGCTTCCGATGACGACGCTAAAAAATGGATCAAAATTTTCACTTTCCTGTCCATGGAAGCGATCGAAAACCTGATCGCAGAACACGAAAAAGATCCTTCCGCGCGCATTTTGCAAAAAGCATTGGCGAAAGAAGTGACGATTTTCGTGCATGACGAAGCGGCGTACAACGAAGCCGTGGCGACGACCGAAAAACTGTTTTCGGCACAAAACGCTCCTGCGGAAAGCCTTTCAGTAGAAGATCTGGAAGGTATGAACGGCATCGTGAAAGTCGATGTTGAGAAAACTAAGCTGGACATCGATATTGTTAGTTTCCTTGCTGAAACGCAGATTTTTACGAGTAAAGGAGAAGCGCGCAAAATGGTGCAAGGTGGCGGCGTCAGTATCAACCGCAACAAAGTGACGGATATCCAGCTCAATATGTCAGCAGTCAACTTACTGCACGACCAATATCTTTTGATCCAGAAAGGAAAGAAAAACTACTATTTGGTAAAAGCAATATAAGATTTTGAATATTAACAAGAAACGGTCGCGAAAATATCTTCGCGACCGTTTCTTTTTTTAATAATATCTGTAATGATAATGGCGGTAATGTCTGGGCGGTGGTGCATAACTGTAGCCATAGCTAGGATAAGTGCAGTAGCAAGATGCGAATGTCGTCGCGATCAATATGCCCAATAACATGGCGGCCCAAGTATTTTCTCTGTTCATGTTTTTCTGTTTTATTGAAACCGTTTTGTATTGGATAAGTTACGGCCGCAAAAGTTGAAGCGGCTTTTTATAATGCTTCGTTAAAACAGAAGCATAGGATTTGCCTTATTGCGGTTTCAAGCGTTCGTCAAACGTGAAATGTTTGGTTGATACAACCTTGATACGTTGTGCGTCGGGATGCAATGGGTTGATGAGAAAATTATATTCGTCCTCCACGATGCAACTGGGAACTTTCAATACCGCAGCGGCATTTTGCAGTACAAAATCATCGCCAATATATTGCGTTTCCAATATAGGCGGTTTGGCATTCCAGTCAGGAGGAAGTTGCTGAATAGGAATTTCCAATAGGTCGATATTGTCTGGAATGTCGATTTCGACAAAATAGCGGTCTGCCGGAAGGTCTTCGCTTAGGTCAAGATGTACGGCAATTTCCAGCATTGCCAGCGACCGCGTTGCTGCGGTATAAACTAGAAAAGTATTCAAACTATTCCAACGGTAACCTTCCGTCAAGGCTGCGCCAATACCTTTCAAGGTCGTTTCGAGATATTTTTCTCGTTCAATTCTGTAGACGAGCATCAGGCAAAATTTCCGTATTCGATCCGGTTGAGGCATTTTTTGACTTCTTGGATGCCTGTGGCAGAATCCAAAAGATTTTCGGGCGCAATACTTCCCAGAGAAAGGTTGGGCTTACGCAACCAGCGGTTAAATTTCTCCTCTTCGTGGTTAAACACTTCCGATCCGAAATCCAATAGTTCGGTCAATAATAGAATGGTTTCGCTATCGCGACCGTTGAGCAGCGAATGCTCCTTCTTTTTCTTGTTGTAAGTTGTCTGCGGCATATCAAATATGTCGTCAAGAACTTTTTTGACAGGTGACTGCATTCTTGCACTGATCACTTCGATTGAGCTGTATGGGATTCCTTTCCGGATAAGGTGTACGCGTTCCATATTGTTGCGCCAACTAAAGGTTTCGCCATTGGATTGAAGTGCCCAGCCAATACTTTCCGTTCTTAGTAGAGCGTTTTTGGCTCGGTTCACACTTTTTTTCGTGTCAAATATTTTGGCGGTTGCGCTATTCATTTGCAACATATTTGTTTCAAATATACAACAAATATATTGCTTTACAATTTCTCCAGTTGGGCAATGACGCCTTCCCGTTGTAATATCAGATAACCAATACGATCGTTGCTGACACCGTCTCTTAATTGGTAACTGAACGAAAGCAAACCATCCGTATCATGCGTTTCAAAATAACGGAAAAGTATATTGGGATAGGTTTTGATGTCTTCTTCGATTTCGTACAGATGCGTGGAAAGCAGGAAAAGCGAGGACTGCACTTTGCGGAAACCTTCAATCACTGCAATACTGCACCGCATGGCGTCACGGACATTTGTGCCTTTGAACAGTTCGTCGATCAATACCAGCCATTTTTTCTTGTCGCCAATACGTTCTACCGTGTCTTTGATACGTTTCACTTCATTGAAAAAATAACTTTCCCCTTGCAGGATATTGTCAGTAATCTGGATATTGCTAAACAAACCATCAAAATAGCATAGCTCCATTTCTTTTGCTGGAACGCCAATACCCAAATGCGCTAAATGAACAGCCAAACCAACGGCTTTGATGAACGTGCTTTTGCCCGCCATATTGGCTCCGGTAAGGAAAAGAAAATTTTTCTCTTTGTCCAGCCCGATATTATAGGGAACCGGATTTTGCAAAAGCGGATGAAAAAGCTGTTTCGCTTGTAGATACGGTGTTTCTGACTCTATCAATTTGGGTAAAACAAACTGGTGTTTCTGACAAGCAATCGTCAGACTCATCCATGCGTCCAATACGCCAAAAGCCTGCAAAGCCGCCTTGATGTCGTTTTTGTAGGTCTGCATCAGGTAGCCGAGATTCAGTTCCGACACAGGATTGCTTTTGGTCGTGAGATACGGTTGAAACTGCGGTTTGTCCAATATCTTTTTCAACGCCAAAAGAGCATTTCGGATAATCGACAATTCGTTGACTTCTTCCAACAATTCATGTAGTTCTTCGATGCCTTTCAGGAAATCGATGAACTGCTTGGCTGAATAACGCACCGCACCAAAACTGTTTGGATTCAGCGTTCGGTAAATGGCGACGTTGAGCCTATTGGCAGGATAAGGAATCGGAGCGATACGCGTATGATAAAATTTGTCGATCAGGAGCAAGGTTCCGTTCGTAATCTTTTGCGGCCAACTCGACATCAATTTTGTGAAATGCCGAATGACTTGCTGCCGATCGTGGATCTGCTGGATATTGTCCATCGGTTTCGCCAGCAAATGTTGCAACTGCTCGCGACCGTAGGACGTCGTCGTATAGTTCAGCAAATGAAATACGGAATGTTCTTCGTTTTTGTTGAAAATACCTAAGTCGTTTAATGTCTGGCGGTCGACGAGCAAGAGTTATGAATTATAAGTTATAAACAATGAATTATGAACGATGAGGGCTTTCTTCATTACCCAATCATCAAATTGAATTAATTCCTTTCAAACTTCAACCTTTCCCCTTTAATAGATTCGTCAAACTTCCCATTTCCATAAACCAAATGCCCACTGACAAAAGTATATTGAACGCTTGATGGCAAAGTCGTTCCCTCCAATGGACTCCAAGCGCATTTGTACAAAAGGTTTTCAGGTGTTATTGTGAATGGTTTATTTAAATCAACCAATACCAGATCTGCAAAATAACCTTCGCGTATATAGCCGCGATCTTTGATCTGAAAGCAATCCGCAACAGCGTGGCTCATTTTCTCCACGACTTTTTCCAAACTGATTTTTCCGTCCTTGACATATTGCAACATTAATGGCAGACTGTGTTGAATCAAAGGTAAACCAGCTGCGGTATTGTCATAGTTGGCATCGGCCAACAATTCTAGTTTGCCGTCCGCATTGCGTAGATAACCTTTTTCGGAAAGCAGGTGCGGTGCATGGTCCGTCGCGATTACGTCAATACGATCATCCAATAGCGCTTCCCACAATGCGGCTCGGTCTTCCGCTGTCTTCACCGCAGGATTGCATTTGATCTGATAGCCTTTGGTTTGGTAGTCCGCATCCGAAAACGTCAAGTGATGCACACAGACTTCGGACGTGATTTTCTTTTCTTTTAAAGGAATGGTATTGGAAAATTGTGATAGTTCCAACGCATCCGTGATATGCAAAATATGCAAACGTGTTCCGTGCTTTTTTGCCAACGCAATTGCTTTAGAGGAAGACGCGAAACAGTTTTCCGCATTACGTATCAGCGGATGGTCTTCCGGACGCAGATGGCCGTTTCTGTCCGCAAAAATGCGTTTATAGTTTTCCTGGATGATGAGTTGCTCCTCGCAATGTGTGGCAATCAACATTTCGCAACCAGCAAATACTTTTTCCAAAATTTTCGGATCATCCACAAGCATGTTGCCGGTAGAGGAACCCATGAAAATCTTCACGCCCGCAATGTCGTTTTTATAGTTGTTGGCTTCCAGTATATCTTCCAGATTGTCATTGGAAGTACCCATGTAAAAAGAATAGTTCGCCAAAGAAGTGGCTTTTCCGATAGCGTATTTGTCCTCCAATAGTTGGTGCGTCAAAGCAGGCGGTTTGGTATTGGGCATTTCCATAAAACTCGTAACGCCCCCGGCCACTCCAGCTTTTGCCTCCGTGTAGATATTGGCTTTTTGTGTTAATCCCGGTTCGCGGAAATGAACCTGGTCATCGATTACACCGGGCAGCAAAGTCAAGCCTTCCGCATTGATTTCCCTAATGCTGGCAAGGTTTTCAATCGTATTGGCTATTCGTTCGATACGTTGGTTCTTGATGTGGACATCGCCGTAAAAACGTTTTCCTTCATTGACTATTTGGGCATTTCTGATGATATATTCCATTTTGGGACAGTTTGCTGCAAGGTAAATAATGATAGGCTATTTGCTTACCTTTGCACATGACTTATCAAAATATCTTCTTTGACCTCGACCACACGATCTGGGATTTTGAGGCCAATGCAAAGGATTCCATTCACGAAGTTTTCCATCAAACCAATCTACGCGAAAGAGGCATCGAGGATTTCGACCTTTTCTTCGACCATTACAGTGTGCACAACACAAGGCTTTGGGACTTGTACACCAAGGGACGTATCAAACAAGACGTTTTGAAATGGAAACGTATGTATTTGGCGATGCTGGATTTCAAAATCGCGGACGAGGCACTTGCGCGTGAGATGGACAAACAATTCCTGACTATATTGCCCACCAAGAGCAAAGTGTTTCCGCATACATTTGAGATATTGGATTATCTATTGGAAAAAAATTATCGTCTGCACCTAATCACAAATGGTTTTGACGCCATACAAGCTGGCAAACTCAAAAGTAGTAACCTCGAAAACTATTTCGAAGAGGTGGTGACTTCCGAAGCAAGCGGCAGTCTCAAACCTAAACCAGAGATTTTCCAATATGCGTTACAAGCCGCAAAAGCGGAAAAAACTTCCAGCATTATGATTGGAGACAATCAGGACGCAGATATTGCGGGAGCCAACAACGTTGGGATAGATACGGTTTGGGTGAATCATATTGAGGCACAGCAGATTGTTCCTTCGAAATATACGATCACGTCACTGGACGAGTTGAGAACGATATTGTAGCCTCAGTTATTAGTTTGCTTTTTGTCGTTTTTGTATAAAATTTAGTACATAAAAGGTAAGATATGTAGAGAAATATTAAGTGTTCTTTGCAATAAATAGGAGCGGATTGCTTAAATAGGATGGCGCGTGGTTAAGATCATGTAATCTGTTTTTTATTAAATAAAAATCTGAGTGATTGTTTTTTTGCCTTTCTTTGCTTAATAAATTCAACGTAAAATTTATATTAGTCATACCAATCTATGATCAATTCGGATTAAAAACTAAAATATCAAAGGTGATAAGTCTAAAAGAAAAAATAAGATGCAAGTCTAAATTATTTAAAAAGCCACCCCCCCTCCCTCGAAAAATCCATACCAAAGTATTGGGATTAGATATTGATAGGCCAGATGAGACCATAACGCACAAAATATGGATATATTGGCATGAGCCAACGTTACCTAAAATAGTAGAGATATGCATTCGACAGATTGAAAGGTTAAACACTGAATATTCAGTTGTCGTCCTTAATAAGGATACATATAAAAACTATGTAGGTGATTTGGATTTATATTTAGCAAAGGTTACGGTAACAACCTTTACCGACTTATTGAGATTGGAACTAGTTAGCAAATATGGCGGTATTTGGTTAGATGCTTCGATATTGTTTTTTAAATCTATTGATCAAATATTCTCAGCCCTTAATTTAAACATATGTTCCCCTATTCTTTTTTACACAGATATATTTTGCAAATATCAAGAAAGGCCTATTATTGAAACGTGGTTTATTGCATCCCCACCTAGGGATCCATTTATTCTCGCATGGAAAGAAGAATTTTATAAAGCCTTAAACAGCGAAAATCCCTATGACTACTATGATGCGGATGATGAGAAGGTGTTGATTCATCAAAATCTGCATGATCCAAAATATTTATTGGCTTATGTGTCTGCACAGAAAGTATTATTACATAATAATAGTTATTCCTTAAATCTTATTCGATCAGAGGATCTGGGCCATTATTTTTTCTATTCAGGAGAGTATAGGTACGATCCTAAATACGTAGCTGATTTATTGAGTCAATATAAGAGAATAAATGAATCATTTTATTTTGTAAAAATGGAGGGCTCTACAAGAAATATGGTGGAGAATTATATTAAAAAGGGGCTGTATAATAAAACAAGTTGGGTTGGTTCTTTAATTAAATTATAATTTATCTCCCACTTACAACTCAATCCAGTGCTCTCTAAACTTTTCCTTCACTTCTTCCGGTAAGGGAACGGATTTCTGTTGGACGAAATCATAATGTATCAACACCGCTTTTCCCGTAGCGCTCAATATACCATTTTGCCAGGCTTCGTTGTAGATCTCATACGAACTATTGCCAATTTTGGAAATGTAGGTTCGGATTTCCACTTCTTTTTCGAGCCTTATCTGTGCGACAAAATCCACTTCAATATGCGCTACGATGGTATTCCATGTTTTGTAATCCATGGATGGATGCATGATTCCCAATATGGGGTTGCGTGCATGCTCAAACCAGGCGGGCAATACAGCGTTGTTGATATGACCGCACGCATCCGTGTCGCCGAAGCGTGGTGTAATGATTTCACTAAACATGTTCTTCTTTTATGGAACTAATATAGTAAGTAAAAAGGTAAAAGTAAAAAAAGCCTAAAGCTTTGAAAATACAGGGCCAATGAGATGTTTCAGTTTCAGACTTTGCACTTTAGGCATTCTACTTTTTCTACTACCTTTATTGCATCGAAAACCCACATTAAAATTATGTTGAAACAGTTATTTGTATTTTCTGCATTGTTGTTCCTCGGGCAGCGCTCTTTGCAGGCCCAGACCCTTTATATACCTCGCAATCAACAATTGTTTTTTTACCAACAACTATATTGACCTTGCCATCAAAGACGTAAAACAAACCAAATCCGATGTTATCGTTGCCATACAAAATGTTGGTGGGATAGATACGGTTTGGGTGAATCATATTGATGCAGAACAGATTGTTCCTTCGAAATACACGATCATGTCGCTGGACGAGTTGAGAACGATATTGTAGCCGTGAAACAAACATTCCCTATTGGATCGTTTAAAATTTTGGCTATTTCGTTTTAAAAAACCGTAAACCTTCTTCGGGAGACTATGCAGGGAAATTGTATCAGAAGCACTAACGAGTGATTTTATAAAATACAGAGCCCTCTGTAGACACAGAGGACTGACACTTCTATTCCTATTTAAAAAACATATTTTCGAAATCTGTACGTTTGGGGGAGAGTAACCTACCATGCACCTATTTGCCTGCTACTTCTTGACAAATTTGGCAATACCAACGACTTTATTGTCTTGCCATACTTGCGCAAAATAAATACCCGCCACAAAGCCTGATACATTAATGTCTTGTGGCTGCGTTGTTACCGTCATCGCTTGATATATTTTACCGTCTAGTCCGATGATACGTATCTGCTGCTTTGCGACTACATTTTTGACAGAGATAGTTGATGCTGCAGGATTGGGGTACACCGCTATTGAATTGGTCGTGGGTGCCTGCGCCGCTACAACATTGCTATAGGATTGCTTGCCATCCAGATCGACCTGCCTTAACCGGTACAAATTAGTACCATTCAATGGATCTTTATCTACAAAACTATAGTCGAGCGATCTACTGCTATTGCCATTGAGTGCTTTTGTCGCTTCATAGCCAATAGACGTCCAGTTTAAGTTGGAGACACTGCGTTCAATATTGAATCCAGCATTATTAATTTCATTAGCCGTACTCCATCGCAGTAAAACTGTATTTCCCTCTATTGCCGTGGAAAATCCAGTTAAGGTCACTGGAAGGATCGCAATATTAAGCCCATTGCCATCACAGTCACAGAGAGCAGTGGGCGATATAGTGGGCCACCCTGTTTGGTCTCCATTTCCATCAGCACTGTACCATTTTGCTATTGTACTCCCTGTAAATACTTCTGGGCGATTGAGGTGTTCAAGAACATTCAGCTGTATGCTACTACCTGTAACAGAGGTACTGCTCTGTCCATTGAAATCATGACATATAGCAAGAGCCGTATTTTCTAATTTAATAGATGCGGATGGTTCAAACTGAAAATCATGCGTAGAAATAATTTTACTGTCTATGGCGCATACACTTCCCATATTATTGTAATCGATGGCTTTCAAAGTACCCTCCTTTAAAATAATATTGTTGCTGACCTCTGATTTAAAATTATGGTCAACGGAGAGGGAGCCCTTTTTTATCGTTACCGTCCCATTTCCTGTTAATTGTAGATCTCCATCATATGTAACATTATGGGTAATCAATATATTGTTATTGCCATCCACAGGAGGAATGGTATTGTCCTTCCATGTATCCGCCGTATTCCAATCGCCGTCCTTGCTGGTCTGGTATTGGTAAGTACTTGGCTCAGTACACTGTGCCTGTATCCTATTGCCCCATAACAGAACGATTGATACTAATAAGATGTAATTGAAACGAGATTTGAGCAAAAGTTTTTTCATAATTAAAAATTTAAAGTTTGTTGGTGAAAGGGGTGCAAAGTTCCACACAGGGCTAGAAGTTCTAGTCCGCGCTACCATAAGTCTTATATCAAGGAGTTTAAAATCTAGAAAACAAGAAGCCTTTTGGTAATCTATTGATTACCCGTTTTCTTTTAAACCAGGCATAACTCCAATAATATTGGGTACAGTACTAAATAATTTGTAGTTTTTTTCTTGCGTTTTAAGATTGTAATTGGGATATCAAACAACAGGGTTCTGATGCATGGAAGTAGGTAGGTAATTGTGTGTTGCTCTTGTTTTGTAAGATAGATTTGTGTTTCATTTTATAGACTGTTTTACGAAAAAAAAAGTGCAAAGGATTGAGATCTTGCTCGTTTTGAACGATGTGAAATTTTGCCTGTATAGACGGCTTTTAATTATCTTAAAAATAGATGATACATAGTCCAAGACTCCGGTGCGAAACTACACGTGGTATTATGCGAAAACAAATAATGGGCTTTTCATAATCCGGAAAATGGAAAGTATAAAATGATAATACGTTTATATTCAAAAATTTACATATTATGTAATTTATGTATTACTTTTATAAATCAATGGGAAACAACCATTTTGTAGAATATATATTTTTGAGTCAATGACTTAATTAACGGTAACTTTTATCTATCCTTCTTTTCCTTAAGATCGAGTTGTTGAATAAATACGGATGGAGGCGTACCAACTAATTGCTTGAAAATGGTAGCAAACTTGCTGTGTGAGGAAAAGCCGCCCTCTTCTGCCAATATGCTCATCTTGTATTGGCGCCAGACAGAATCGACCTGTAGCTTTTGGATAATGTAATTAATCCTAAGGTGATTGATATAGTTGTTGAAGTCTTTTTCTTTGTGTTTTTTTATCACATAAGAGAGGTATTTGCTATTGGTACTTAAATAAGATGCCAGAAAAGAAAGTGAAAGATTCTTGTCTCGGAATAATCCGGAATTTTCAAAGTTGGCCAGGCCGTCTAATATTTTCTTCTCGGTTTCCAAAGGCATTAGCTGCTCGTCATTGTTTTTTTCCGGTTTGCCAATAGGATCATTGGGTAAAGATGGATCAGGTTCATTTTCGTCCTTAGACTGAGGTCGTATATTCAAAAATACAGCCTCGTTTTTGTTGGTTGTTATTTTTTCCCTTAGGTGCGTTATAATCCGTTGGAAGCGCCCTACTTTTTCCTTTAGGTGCGTTATAATCTGCTGGAGGCGCCCTACTTTTTGTTTTTGTTTTTTTCGGTAACGAAGGAACCCTATAACAGCAGTCAGGACAACAACAATTCTCATATAGACCAAATAGGATATTCTCTGGAGTTTCTCGTTGTTCCGTTTATTTTCGTTTTTCAGGTCAGAATAGGTTTGTTCAACATAGGAAAAGGCCTTGTTGTTCATGGCATCCTGCACCGAATCTTTTTTTGCCTGCACGATCCGTAAATGCTCGATGTCCCCAATTTTGGCATAATATGCCTCTGCCGTTTTATACACGACCTCTTTTGCCTCGAGAAAGGCGGTAAGATCAGCTATCTTTTCTGCTTTTGTTATGTATTGTTTGGCGCTATCCATCATGTTTTTTGCCAAATAGACCTCCGCCAGTCCACCATAAAGAAATCCTTTTACATAGTGGTTGTCAGGAAAACTTTTACCTAACAGTAAACCTTTGTGGTAACAATCAACAGCCGTATCATATTTTTTTAAGTAATAATAATTGCGTCCTAGAATCATATAACTATCTTCCGAGTTCAGATCAGTTTCTTGCTTGGCTATTTTAAAATACTTCTCTGCTTCGTACACATAGAAATTTGAAAGAGCATAATGTTTAATGTCCTGTTCATAATATGCTTTTTCCTGCATTATGAAAGCCATCGCTATAGCCGCATATTGTGTGTCTTTTACTTTCTTGATTGCCAGTAATGCTTTGTCTTCGTATGCTTTTGATTCTGTATAGAGTTTCAGAAGTCTGTATTGGCCGGCCAACGTATTATTGACATTTGCCTGCCATTTATAAAGATTCGTATTATTAATGATTTCCTCTGCTCTCTCTCCATATTCTATTGCCCGACGATATTCTCTATTTCCTTGGCATAGGTAGGATGCAAGAAGAAGACTTCTTGTCTGAAACCATGGAGAACCAGATATTCGATATAAGGAATCTGCAACCTTTAATGCATTGTTTAGATCTTTGGAAGATGTTTCAACAAGTGTTGCAAGGTAAACTTTATTAAAAGCGGCTGTATCCTGAGCGGAGAGAGATATATTGGTGATAAACAGGCCGATTAGCGTTGCTATTAAGTGTTTTTCCTCAACTCTCAAGAAGTCGTATTTCCCTGTACTTACTCCCATATATCAAATCTGAATATATGCTCACACCCCCGAGCCAAATATAACGATAGATTTCGGATCTGTCTGTAATTAAAAAACGATCGTTTTGGCCATTGAAATCGCCTCCATCATTCCCGTCCAAACACAATTTAAAAAGATATACTCCATTATAATTGCATGCTTTTACCCAGATCCTTTATACAATTTCATACCAAGTTATAGTATCTTGTGAAATCTGCCATCATCTTGATTGTCTCTTTTGCACTTAATATTGTGGGTGTGCAACGATTGAAGGACTACACAGGAAAATGACGCCTAAAAATAGGCGTGCTTACCTGATTCGCCCAATACTCTGCTTGATTTCCCAGTTCATATGTACGACTTGGGGATTTTTGGCGATATTCGGTTTAGGCGTTTTGGCGATTATTGTTTTCAGTGTCAAAAATTCTTCTCAATATATAAAACCGAAACGATTTGATTTTCCGGGAGCGAAAATAGTAACAGAAAAAAAACAATTGATATAAGAGACGATGCATATCCAATACATGAAGCTACTGTTGAGTCTTCAGATTGGAAGCACTGGCGTGTCGCCAGTGTTTGCTAGGAGCTCTCAATTTTTTGCTTTCTACTTATACAGCTCAATCCAGTGCTCTCTAAACTTCTCTTTCACTTCTTCGGGCAAGGGAACGGATTTCTGTTGAGCGAAATCATAATGTATCAACACCGCTTTTCCCGTGGCGCTCAATATACCATTTTGCCAGGCTTCGTTGTAGATCTCATACGAACTATTGCCGATTTTGGAAATGTAGGTTCGGATTTCCACTTCTTTTTCGAGCCTTATCTGTGCGACAAAATCCACTTCAATATGCGCTACGATGGTATTCCAGGTTTTGTAATCCATGGATGGGTGCATGATTCTCAATATAGGATTGCGTGCATGCTCAAACCAGGCGGGCAATACCGCGTTATTGATATGACCGCACGCATCCGTATCGCCGAAGCGTGGTGTAATGATTTCACTAAACATGTTCTTCTTTCATGGAACTAATATAGTAAGTAAAAAGGTAAAAGTAAAAAAAGCTTAAAGCTTTGAAAATACACTGCCCATGAGACGTTTCTGCTTTAGACTTCGCGCTTTAGGCATTCTACTTTTTCTACTACCTTTATTGCATCGAAAACCTACATTAAAATTATGTTGAAACAGTTATTTGTATTTTCTGCATTATTGTTCCTCGGGCAGCGCCCTTTGCAGGCCCAGACGCTTTACATGCCTCGCAATATCAAAAACGCGTATGAAAAAGGTACGCGCTCCATGGACGGAAAACCAGGGAAAAATTATTGGCAAAACAAAGGTGTGTACGATATACAATTGAAAGCATTTCCAACGGAAAGAAGAATAGAAGGTATGGAAACAATCGACTATGCCAATAATAGTTCGGATACACTGCAAGGTTTGGTTTTACGGTTTGTCAACAACATACACAAAGCGACAGCAGCGCATTCAGGTCCAATACCAGAGGACTTTTTGACGTCTGGTTTGAAAATAAAATCCTGTGTGATTGACGGTCGCAACTACCAGATTTCAAATGACAATTTTTCTACTATTCTGTCTTTGAGATTGGCGAAAGTGCTATTGCCAAAATCCAATTGCCATATCGAGATTGCCTGGGAATATGAACTCTCCAAACTAAGCGGTCGCGAGGGTATGCTCGATAGCACAACTATATATGCAGCGTATAGTTATCCGCGCGTCTCCGTGTACGACGACTATAACGGTTGGGACAGATTGGAACATTCGGATCGTGCAGAATTCTACAATGATTTCAACGACTATAAAGTTTCCGTTTCCGCACCGAAGAACTATGTGGTTTGGGGAACTGGCGATCTGCTGAATCCGGATGAAGTGCTACAACCCAATATAGCAAAGCGTTTGCAAGAATCTTATAGTGCGGACTCAACAATACATATTGCAACTTTATCCGAACTATTAGCTGGAAAGGTTACGGCACAAAAAGATTGGAACGAATGGAAATTTGCCGCCAACCATATCTCGGATATGTGTTTTGCTATTGGCAACCATTATGTCTGGGATGGAGCTAGTGCAGTTGTGGACGACAAAACAAATCGTCGCGTCAGCATGCAAGCGGCATACAATGATACAACACCCGATTTTCCACATGCAGTGCAATGGGGAAGATATGCATTGAAAAGTTTTTCCACAAAATGGCCTGGCGTTGCTTACCCTTATCCCAAAATGACCGCTGTGCAAGGACAAGCGGACATGGAATACCCGATGATGGTCAACGATGGTACAGTGGGCAACGATTTTCGTTTTGCGCAGATGTTGCAGGATCATGAGATGGCACACACGTATTTCCCCTTTTACATGGGTATCAACGAAACACGCTATGCTTATATGGACGAGGGTTGGGCAACGACTTTTGAATTTCTGATCGGCATAGATGAATACGGAAAAGATGATGCCGAAAATACCTACAAAAATTTCCGTGTGAAAAGATATATTGGCGATCCATCAACGGAAGAAGACCAACCTATTATATTGATGTCTTCACAAGTCTCCGGTGCGGGTTATGGCAACAACTCTTATGGAAAAGCTTCTTTGTCTTATTTGGCATTGAAAGATATGCTGGGTGATGATCTGTTCAAAAAAGCTTTGCATACTTACATGGACAATTGGAATGGCAAACATCCGATTCCCTGGGATTATTTCAATTCGATGAATAGCGGCAGCGGACAGAACCTAAACTGGTTTTTCAAAAATTGGTTTTTTACCAACAACTATATTGACCTTGCCATCAAAGACGTGAAACAAACAAAATCCGATATTATCGTTGCCATACAAAATGTCGGTGGATTTGCGATTCCGTTTGATGTCATTGTGAAATATAATGACGGCGCGGAGGAAAGAATACATAAAACGCCGGCAATATGGAAAGCGGACCAAACCAAAACAACCATAACGCTTCCAGGCAAAAAGAAAATAAGTTCTGTCCGCTTGGATGGTGGCATTTTCATGGATGCAACACCAGCGGACAATACAAAGAATTTATAGTTGCATTTTTCAAAAGACCAATATGGTTTCCGCGTCAATCATATTGGTCTCATTTTCTACTATGAAAAGAGATATTCAGCATAGAGATGATATCGTTTTATTGGTCAATACCTTTTACGGCAAAGTACAGTCCAATACAATCATTGGCCCTATTTTCAATGAAATCATGCAAGTGGATTGGGATGCTCATTTACCGAAAATGTACCGTTTTTGGAGCAGCATCCTATTGGACGAACATTCCTATGCCAGCAACCCGATGAGCATACATATTCAGATGGCGCAAAAAACACCTATGACGGAAAAACAATTCTCTGAATGGCTGCGCTTGTTCACCCAAACTGTTGACGAATTATTTGTGGGACAGAAAGCGGACGAAGCAAAAATGCGCGCAGCCAATATCGCACGGTTGATGCAATATAAAATTGAAAGAGGATTTTAGTTATTGGAGAATGAAAAACCGCAACGGCGCAACGACATGACGACACGCAACGTTGTGACGCGTGGTGCCGTTGCGTCGTTGTGGTTATTGTAACATATTGAAAGCTTATTTTAGCAAAAAATTGAATCTATGAAGCGTAAGTTATATTGGTTGTTGGTCTGTTTTTTACCTTTTTTGAAAGCCGATGCACAGTTCGGTCCGAAATATAATTGGACGGCGGACGGCAACGGTTTTTATTTTTTTGATGAAGGAAAACTCTATCAAAGAAACCTAAACACCGTTACCGATATGGAATTGCTGTCATCCGAATCTTTGACACCAAAAGACAGCAGCCAACCTTTGCCCGTCGAAAAGTTCTATTTTTCACAGGACGGCAAAAACATATTGCTGTTTACCAATACGCAGCGCGTGTGGCGTTATCATACGCGCGGAGATTATTGGGTGCTCAATATGGACACGAAAAAACTGACCAAACTGGGCAAAAATCTTCCAGCGGCGTCTTTGATGTACGCCAAATTTTCGCCTGACGGTCAATATGTTGCGTACGGCAGCAAACACAATCTGTATGTTGAAACGCTTGCGACCGGAAAAATAAAACAGTTGACGCAGGACGGAACGGATCGGTTGATCAACGGAACTTTTGACTGGGTTTACGAAGAGGAATTTGGCTGCCGCGACGGTTTTCGCTGGAGTCCCGACGGGAAACGCATTGCGTATTGGCAAGTGGACGCGCGCCGGATCCGCAATTTTTTGATGATCAACAATACGGATTCGATTTATTCATTTAACGTTCCGGTCGAATATCCAGTTGTCGGCGAAGCGCCTTCCCCGACCAAAATCGGCGTCGTCAATGTCGCCAACGGTGCGACGGCTTGGATGGACGTGCCGGGTGATCCTTCGCAGAACTATTTGCCGCGGATGGAGTGGGCGGGTAACGAAAGCCTTGTATTGCAGCAACTTAACCGAAAACAAAACCAAAGTACACTGTATTACGCCAATATAAAAACAGGAAAGGCAACGTCTTTTTATACCGAAACGGACAAAGCTTGGATCGATATCAAAAGCCGTTGGAACGACGACAATCCTGTCGGTTGGGACTGGATGCCGGGATACAAAAGTTTCGTGTGGGTTTCCGAAAAAGACGGTTGGCGTCATATTTACCTTGTCGGTCGCGACGGGAAAAAGGAAACGCTGGTTACGAAAGGCGATTTTGACATCATGCAGATTTACACAATAGATACGACCAACGGTTATGTGTATTACGCGGCTTCGCCCAAAAATGCTACGCAAAATTATCTGTACCGATCCCAACTTGACGGCTGCGGAAACGCGGAAAAGCTGTCGCCAGAAAAGGAAGCAGGTACGCACGAATACGAGATTTCGCCCAACGGAAAATTTGCGGAGCATATTTTTTCCAATGCCAATACATTGCCGATGTACGAATGGGTAAGTTTGCCAAAGCACGAAACTTTGGCGGGGACACGTTCCGATTCCAAACCGCTGCCGCCGGGTTTTCCGAAAGTGGAATTTGGAAAAGTAAAACTCGATGCAGCGCACGACGCGGATTATTGGATGGTCAAACCCGTCAATTTTGACCCGAACAAAAAATACCCGATCGTATTTACGGTGTACACCGAACCTGCGGCTACGACGGTCAACGACAAATGGGGGGCGGGACGCAATTGGCTGTACAAAGGCGACATGGCGAAGGACGGTTATATTTACGTGAGTATTGACGGTCGCGGTGTGCCAGCGCCAAAAGGTGCGGAATGGCGCAAAAGTATTTACAAAAAAATCGGTACGCTCAATATTGACGATCAGGCAACCGCCGCCAAACAATTATTGGCATTGCCTTTCGTTGATACGTCGCGCGTCGCTGTTCACGGTTGGAGCGGTGGCGGTTCGACGACCTTGAATCTTTTGTTTAAATATCCGGACATTTACAAAACAGGTATCGCCATTGCGCCCGTTGCCAATCAGTTGACTTACGACAATATCTACGAAGAGCGTTATATGGGTTTGCCGCAGGAAGACAAACAACCTTATATTGACGGTTCGCCTATCACGCACGCGAAAAATCTTCGCGGGAATCTATTGTTGATCCACGGCACGGGCGACGACAATGTCCACTACCAAAATTCCGAAATGCTTATCAACCAACTCGTCCAATACGACAAAGTGTTTGAGTTTATGGCGTATCCCAACAGGACGCACGCAATCAGCGAAGGCGACGGTACGACCGAACATTTACAGACGATTTTCACGGAATACTTGAAACGGAATTGCCCTCCCGGTGGGAAGTAAGACCAATGGTTTTTACTTTTTACTTTGTATTATATTGGAGTAGACCTCGTTGATGTCTGCTCCGATTTTTTTGTAGTTGTAGCTGTATTGGATATGTATAGGATTTTGATTGGCTAAGTAAGTATTGTAGTTGTTGTACATTTCTTTCATGGCTGAGAGAAGCGAAGCGTTGTTTGTTTCTACGATGATGCCGTTGTTGTTTTTGATAATGTCGGGCGCAACACCAATATTGGTCGAAATAACAGGAACACCGCAACTCAAAGATTCGATGATGACACAGCTGAAGGTTTCGTAAAGACTGTTCACGATCGTTGCGTGGGATTGGGCAAGTTTTTGGCCAACGTCAGCGTAAGGTATATTGGGAATGAAGTCGATGCCGTTTTGGTTTTTATATTGATGGACGATTGGCAGATTGGGGTGCAGACCGACAATTTGTAATCGGGACGTGGGGTACTGATTGTGAAACTCCACGAAAGTTTCCAGTAGTCCTTCTACGTTTTTCTTTTTGCTACCATCGGAAATATGGATAAAAGTAAAAATTTCGTAGCGTTTTTCTAACGGTAAATATTGGAAAATAGACGTATCGACCACGTTGCCAATCGGCTTGTAATCAATATGAAACAATGTTTTTAATTGTTCGCCCAGTTGGGTACTTACGGGAAGCACGAGTGATGCGTTGCGTAGTATCTTGCGCATGAGCATTCGTTGGACAATATTAAAATGGTTGAATCCTGCATCGCCATCGTTCATGTAGATGGTCCATTGTTCCGTAAGAACATAAGGGATTTGGTATTTGCGCTTGATCCATAAGGCTATTAGGCCGTCACGCCATGTGATATGCGCATGTACGATATCTGGTAGATCATTTTGTCGAAAGTGTTGACGAAGCCATTTTCTGTATTGAAAAAAATATTGGCATACAGATTTCAAACGGTGCGGGAGCGTATTTTTTCTTTTCTTATAATATAGAATATGTTCGTCCAAATGCGCTGATGTAGTGGTCTCAACAGCTATATTGGTCGTTCCCATTTTGGATGGGGAACAAGGGGCCACATGTATCGTCGTAACGTTGGCATGGAGCGAGGTAGCGTAAGCGTGCCTTTGGATAAAATCCCCATTTTGTTCCTGCTCTTTATCCGGAAACCAACTGCATAACCATAATGCTTTGATACTATTTTTTTGCTCAGTCACAATTACAAAGATATTCTTATGTACCTAAAATAAGGATTCCGTCCGAACGTTATTTTCCAAACGAAATTTATTTTGCCCATTAGACTCAAAGAAAAAGCTTTTAAACGTTGTACAACCTTCCTGTTGGATCTGTTGTCACCTTCTTTGCGCGATACGCTGTTAAGCATAAAGCGGTTTTATCTTTTTACAGGAAGAACAAATGCCAAGGAACGAGTCCTCATACAGCTTGTGGACGGACGAGATTACCAAGGTGGTCTGACGGATCGCTTGAAAGGAATTGTCTCTGCGTCCTGTGTAGCACAGATTAAGGGTCGGTCTTTTAAAATCAACCATTCTTCTCCGTTTGAATTGTCAGATTATCTGGAACCAAATAAGGTAGATTGGGCAATCGTAGATAAAGCGGATGTTTCTAAAAACTTTTTTCAGGCGCGGTTATTTCATTTTCGGAAAGCGGATGGAAAAGGCGGTCTGCAACGAATAGAAAAAGTTGGTTCTATCTTACAGATGCATTGCTATTGTAAAGGAGAATTATATCAGGCATTGGAAAAAAAGGATGGAACCTACTTCGATTGGGGAAATGAATTTAAGCGGCTCTTCAAACCGAAACCTGATTTGCAAAAGCGTATTGAATTCTGCAAAAATAGTATTGGCGGTTCGTATGTGGCTATTGTTTTCCGGTTTCAGAATCTATTGGGCGACTTTGAGGAATATCACTATGAAGAAATCGAACGATCTCGTCAAAAGCAACTGATTGAAAAATGTATGGACGCCATCGTGCATTTGCAAACGCAACTGGGTGAAAAAGGTAACCGAGTATTGGTGACCGCGGACAGTATGCGTTTCATCAAAAGTGTATGTGGAATACCAGGTGTTTTTGTGTTTCCTGGAAGGATTGTCCACATGGATTGGGTAAAAGGTGCAGATTATGAAACGTATCTAAAATCGTTTTTGGATTTTTACATGATTGCAGGAGCCTCGGAAGTTTTTTCTATCGGAACAAATGAAATGTACAAATCGGATTTCCCAAGATATGCCGCAATGGTGTATAATGTCCCTTTTAAAAGAATACTCGTTCCTATTGATAAATGCTTGAATGATCAATTAAATTCCAGGTAACGCGATATTTTCCTCTCGTGCTTTTAACCTTGACACGAGTCAAAACGACTTAAACACGATTGTCGTTAAGATGTTGGTTTTACTTCCTGTAACGACATCGTATTTGCAGTACATGGGATTTATTAAGTATTATAGACTCATCGCACTTTTCAGCAATTCGCCGTCTTCCGAATAGATCAATACACGTTTGTCCAATATGGACTCGCCGGAGAGGGAAATCCTGTATTGGATACCATTGTCAGGTTTTTGGACTCTGACGGCATCTTTGATGTCCCAATTGGCAAATTTCGTCTTCTGGATTTTTTCGCGGATATTGGATGGTATTTCCCTGATGGGAACCGTCACTTCCGTTTGCTTCCAACTGCCATCCGAATTGAACCAAGCTGCTGTTTCTACGTCGTCCTGCGTAAAAGTTGCTTGGAAGGAAGTGATTTTGTCTTTCCAGGAAACGTCTTCCGCGTCGGGATATTTTTTGTGAAAAGCATTGGTGACAGCCGACGGAATCTGACGAAACTGCGCCTGTACGTTTGCAACAAAGAAGAAACTCAATACTAAAAATGCGGTAAAGATTTTTTTTAACATGGTGTTTGTTGTTTTATTCTGCTGTTTTCGAAACGGTAGCGCCCTGTACAATAATGACAATTTCGCCTTTCACCGTTTTTTGTTCAAAATATTTACAAACATCATGCAAACTTCCGCGTTGCGTCTCCTCAAACATTTTTGTTAACTCTCTGCTAACACTGCAAGAACGTTCCGCACCGAAATATTGCGCCATTTCTTTCAGCGTTTTTACCAGCCGCAAAGGGCTTTCGTAAAAAATCATGGTGCGTTCTTCCGTGGCGAGTTTGGTGAACAATGTCATTCTTCCTTTTTTCAAAGGTAGAAAACCTTCAAAGCAAAAACGGTTGGTCGGCAGTCCGCTATTGACCAGCGCCGGGACAAATGCGTTGGCGCCGGGAAGACATTCCACTTTGACACCATGCTTGATACATTCGCGTACAATCAAAAAAGCCGGGTCTGAAATACCCGGTGTGCCGGCGTCGGTAATCAACGCCATCTTTTTTCCGGCCAATAGTTCGTTGACCAAGTGGGCCAATACCTTGTGCTCGTTGTGCATGTGATAGGCGCTCAACGGCTTTTGGATATTGTAATGATGCAAAAACTTGGATGATGTTCGCGTGTCCTCGCACAATATGACATCTACGGTCTGGAGTATTTCCAGACTTCTAAGCGTGATATCTTTGAGGTTGCCGATCGGCGTGGGAACGAGATAAAGCATTTTGGTTTATGCCTCGACTTCGATTTCGAAATATTCCATCACGGGATTAGCCAATAGTTTGGACGCAGTTTCTTCCGCGATTTTTTTGGCTGCATCTTCCGTGTCCGCGTTGACCTGCAACGTAACGTGTTTGCCAATGCGTGCGTCTTCAACGCCTGCGATGCCGAGGTTGCCGATAGCGCCGATAACCGCTTTTCCCTGAGGGTCCAACAATTCTTTAAGAGGCATTACTTTTATCTGTACAGTATAAAGCATAGTCGTTTTTTTGAAGGCACAAAAGTAAGTCTAAATTCAAAAGGAAAAAGTAAAAAACAGCTTTTTCAAACAAAACTTATTTGGTTTCCGTTTTGGCTGTCATGTCCGATTTTTTGAGTGTCAATAGCGAAAGCAAAACGTACAGCGCAAAAACCACCGGAACCGTCAACCACCCGATTACAAAACTTCCAATAATTGCCAATATTGCCAGCAAAACGATTGGCCAGTCTTTCTGTAAAGAGAAATGTTTGAATTTCAGGCTGAACATCGGAAAACGGCTTACCATCAATCCGCTGACAACCAATACCAATATATACCAAAATGCCGCATTGGTCAAAAGTGTATTGACAGCCACGCTGTTGGAAAACCAATATATCAACGGAAAAGAAGCGATCAATATGCCCGCTGCGGGAATCGGGACGCCTTTGAAATAAGTGCTCGACGCCGTATCGAGGTTGAAACGTGCCAAACGTATGGCACCGGCAACCGGCAACAAAAAGGCAGGCAGCAGCCAGATCAGGTTTGTGTCAATACCTGTCGCGTCTTTGGCAAAGCAGAGTCGGAGAAACTGCATCGCGATCATGCCCGGCGCCACGCCAAAACTTACCACGTCCGCCAAAGAATCCAGTTCCTTGCCCATCGGCGACGACGCGTTTAGCAGGCGTGCGATGAACCCGTCCAGAAAATCGATCACGGCAGCGCAACCGATGAACACGGATGCCAGGTATATTTTTTCGGGTAGTATGACAAAGGTGGAGATGCCGTCGGCGTCCATGGTTGTGGTGAGTCCCGGTCCGATTGCGACGACGATCGCCATGCATCCAAAAACCAGGTTCAGTAGGGTAAATCCGTTTGCTATTTGTTTCATTCCATACATATTATTAAATACATTGCTGTATTTAATGGACATCTGGGCTACTTAAAAACCCAATTTAGGCAAATATAGAATTTCCATTCCATTGTCGAATAGGTTCAGAAAGGAATCGTTGTAACGGAACGCTAAAAATGTTGCGCTATATTGCGGGCCTTGCCACAAACATTCGGCAACAAAAAGATTTTCACAATCGTGGATAAAAATATCCGTTTTTATTCGTTTGTAAACCAATACGTTACGGATGCGAAAAATAAATATAGATTATTCTTTCCATATTCAGTAAATTATTTCTATCTTTGCGCTCCCAAAAATTGTATGGCAAAACAACCTCTAATAAAGCAAGATGGCGTTATCCTCGAAGCATTGAGTAATGCAATGTTTCGTGTCAAACTGGAAAACGGTCACGAGATCATTACCACGATATCCGGAAAGATGCGTATGCACTACATCCGTATATTGCCGGGCGACAAAGTGGGTGTAGAGATGAGCCCGTACGATCTTTCAAGGGGACGTATTATTTTCCGTTATAAATAACATTTTTTCGACAATGCTTTAGCCTAAGTCGGCTGCAAGCAACTTTTTTAAATAATTTCAGTCATGAAAGTAAGAGCATCTATTAAAAAACGTAGCGCCGACTGCAAGATTGTACGCAGAAAAGGCAAATTGTATGTCATCAACAAAAAGAATCCTCGCTATAAAATGCGTCAAGGATAATTTTTAGGAATTTAATTTTAATCTAACAACAGTAAATCTACAATAGAATATGGCACGTATTGCCGGTATAGACTTACCTAAAAATAAAAGAGGCGAAATTGGCCTTACCTACATCTACGGTATCGGTCGCTCTACAGCTAAATATATCCTGGAAAAAGCAGGTATCGACGTAGCTAAGAAAGTGAACGAATGGAACGATGACGAGCAAACTGCAATCCGTAACATCATCAACGGCGAAATCAAAGTTGAAGGTGCATTGCGTTCCGAAGTGCAGATGAGCATCAAACGTTTGTTGGATATCGCTTGCTACCGTGGTCTTCGTCACCGTAAAGGTCTTCCTCTTCGTGGTCAACGTACTCGTACTAACAGCCGTACCCGTAAAGGTAAGCGTAAGACAGTTGCAGGTAAAAAGAAAGCAACGAAGAAATAGTCTTGAACTTATACCCGATAGTCATACTTTTCATCAAGTATGGCTATTGGATTTTTGTGTTTATAGCAAAGCCGCCGGATAGTCCTGCTTTACTGCGGGAAAGGAGGGGCATATTTATTTAAAAAGAAGATTACCTCAAAAAAGTAACAATGGCAAAAGGAAAACAGCAGTTGAGCGCGAAAGCGGCTGCTAAAAAAAGAGTAGTGAAAGTGGATGCTCACGGAGATGCGCACATCACAGCTACATTCAACAACATTATCATCGCATTGACCAACAAACAAGGTCAGGTTATCAGCTGGTCTTCCGCTGGTAAAATGGGATTCCGTGGTTCTAAAAAGAACACTCCATACGCTGCTCAGGTAGCTGCTCAGGATGCATCTAAAGTAGCTTACGATGCGGGTCTTCGCAAAGTTGACGTTTACGTAAAAGGTCCTGGTGCTGGCCGCGAAGGCGCTATCCGTTCCCTTACCCAAAACGGTATCGACGTAGCGATCATCAAAGACATCACTCCATTGCCACACAATGGTTGCCGTCCTCCTAAAAAGAGAAGAGTTTAATTTTGAGTTGTCAGTGGTGGGGGACAGTCGTCAGTTTCACCATTCATAATTCATGAATCATATTTTAAACAGGGTGCGCTATTCATTTTAGTTAGATTTTTATTGATAGCGCATCGACACTAAAAAATCTTAAAAGCAAATTATGGCACGTTACACAGGTCCAAAGACCAAAATCGACCGTATCTTCGGAGAACCAATTCTCGGTAATGGTAAATACTTAGGTAAAAACCCAAATCCTCCGGGACAACACGGCGCAAACCGTAAACGCAAACAATTGGGCGAATACGCGTTGCAGTTGAAAGAAAAACAAAAAGCAAAATATACTTACGGTGTATTGGAAAAACAATTCCACAATACATTTGACGAAGCCGCTCGTATCAAAGGCGTAACGGGTGACAACTTGATCAAATTGTTGGAAGCTCGTTTGGACAACACTGTTTACCGTTTGGGTATTGCGTCTTCTCGTCCTGCTGCTCGTCAGTTGGTCAGCCACAAGCACGTAACTGTCAACGGTCACGTTGTGAACATTCCTTCTTACCGTTTAAAACCAGGCGATATCATTGGCTTGAAAGAGAAAAGTGCGGGCAACACATCCGTAACTAGCGCAATCAGAGGCAAAAATCCAAAAATCAACTGGCTTGACTGGAACGAAACTGAACAACAAGGTACTTTCATCGCTTTCCCAGAAAGAGAAAGCGTTCCTGAAAACATCAAGGTTCAGCTGATCGTCGAGTTGTACAATAAATAAGATTTTCAAGGCAATGTTTATCATTGCCTTATTCTCTTTTTTCGTTTATGCGTCCATTTCGTTTTCCAATCGGAAAGCATCATTTTATAAAAAACAAGTTTTAATATGGCCATATTAAGCTTTCAGAAACCAGATAAAATCATTCTGCAAAAAGCGACGGATTTTGAAGGACAGTTCGAGTTCAGACCGTTGGAGCCAGGTTTTGGTCTTACGATCGGCAACGCGTTGCGTCGCGTATTGTTGAGTTCGTTGGAAGGTTATGCTATCACTGGCATCAAGATCGAAGGCGTTGACCATGAATTCGCTACCATTCCCGGTATCACCGAGGATATGACCGAAATGATCCTTAACTTCAAGCAAGTACGTTTTAAGAAAAGTACGGAACAAGAACTTTCTTCCGAAAAAATCGTTCTTTCCCTTAAAAACAAAACGGCTTTCACGGCAGGTGACTTGGGCGAAGCTACGGCTAGTTTTCAGGTCATGAACCCCGACTTGGTTATTTGCACAATGGACGAATCCGCTAAACTGGATATCGAAATCACTATTGGCAAAGGTCGCGGCTACGTTCCTGCTGACGAAAATGCGGTTGTAGATGCTCCTTTTGGATATATTTCTATCGACTCGATCTATACTCCGATCAAAAACGTAAAATATTCCATCGAAAACTATCGTGTGGAACAACGTACCGACTACGAAAAACTGTTGTTGGATGTTGTAACCGACGGTACAATCCATCCGGAAGAAGCCGTTAAACAAGCTTCCCGTATATTAATCCAGCACTTGATGATCATCACCGACGAAAACATCACTTTCGACAACAAAGAAGACAAGAAAGAAGATGTCGTAGACGAACAAGTGTTGCAGTTGCGCAAAGTATTGAAAACACCGTTGGAGGATCTTGATCTTTCCGTGCGTGCGTTCAACTGCTTGAAAGCTGCAAAAATCAACTCCCTGAGCGAACTTGTTCAATACGAACAAGAAGACTTGATGAAATTCCGCAACTTCGGACAGAAATCCTTGAACGAAATCGAACAAGTATTGCACGAAAGAGGGTTGCATTTCGGAATGGACCTTGCTCGTTACGGTGTGGATGATATCGACAATTTGTAATTTTTTAATTAACCATAATGCTGTAATTCCTGGCACGGTGCAGCATTGATAAATTTTTAAGCCATGCGTCACGGAGACAAAGTAAACAATCTTGGTCGTACCAAAGCCCACAGACAAGCTTTGCTTGCAAACCTTGCAATTCAGTTGATCAAACACAAACGTATCGTTACTACTCTGGCCAAAGCTAAAGCGTTGCGCACTTACGTTGAACCATTGATTACGAAGACAAAGAAGAACGAAAACGTGGGTCAGATCACACACAACCACAGAATTGTTTTCAGTTATTTACATGACAAGTACGCTGTAAAAGAATTGTTTACAGTTGTTGGCCCTAAAGTAGCTACACGTCCTGGTGGATATACTCGTATCATCAAATTGGGTATCCGTCCTGGGGACAACGCTGAAAAGGCAATGATCGAACTGGTTGATTTCAACGAAATCTACGGTAACACAGCGCCTAAAGCATCTGCTGAAGAACCAGCTAAAAAGACTCGTCGTAGTCGTAAGGGTGCTACTGCAAAAGTTGAAGACAACGCAGCTGATGTTAACGCAATCTCTGACGCTACTATAGTGGAAGAAGCGCCTGCTACTGAAGTCCCAGCAGACAACACAGAAGAAAAAACAGCAGAATAGTTTATTCTCAACGTCATACAGAAGCCTCAACTTTTTAAGTTGGGGCTTTTGTATTTCCCGACAAAAACTCTCATACAAAAAGTAAAAGCGGGTAAATGCTGTGACTTATCTTTGTTTGGGTTTTTGCTTATTACTTTTAATTTTTTACTTCATATTATGGCAGCAGAACGTACCGAAATTTCTTCCTTGGGAGAATTTGGCTTGATTGAATATTTGACCAAAAATTTTGAAATACAGAACGCGTCGACAGTCGAATCCATCGGCGACGACTGCGCAGTCATCGATCATTTCGGAAAACAAACCGTGGTGACTTCCGACTTGCTGTTGGAAGGGGTGCATTTCGACCTGATGTACACACCGTTGAAACATTTGGGTTACAAATGTATTGTCGTCAACCTGAGCGACGTGTACGCGATGGGCGCGACGCCGACGCAGGTGACGCTCAATATTGGGATTACCAATCGATTCAGCGTGGAAGCATTGACCGAATTTTACGAAGGCGTGTACGCTGCCTGCCGCAAATACCAAGTGGATCTCGTCGGCGGTGATACATCCGCTTCGCACAAAGGTTTCGTGATTTCCGTAACGGCGCTGGGTGAAATTGCGCCCGCTACTTTTGTCAAAAGAAATACGGCACAAAAAGGCGATTTGATATGCGTTTCGGGTGACTTGGGCGCAGCGTTTTTGGGATTGACATTATTGGAACGCGAAAAACGTATTTATCTGGAAAATCCGCAGTTGCAACCCGACCTTGAAGGTGAAGATTATATTGTCGGGCGCATATTGAAGCCGGAAGCGCGCCGCGATATTGTGGCGTTTTTTGAGAAGGAAAATATTACACCCACAGCAATGATGGACGTGAGTGACGGATTGAGTAGTGAGATCATGCACATCTGCAAAGACAGTAATGTCGGATGCCGTATCTACGAGGATAAATTGCCTGTTGACGAGCGTTCCAGACAAGCGGCGATGAAATTTGCACTTGATCCAACTGTTTGTGCCTTGGACGGCGGCGAAGATTACGAACTTATCTTTACGCTCAAACAAGAAGACTACGAAAAAATCACGCTCAACGAAGAAATTAGCGTCATCGGCTACGTCACTGAAGCAGAAGAGGGTTGCAAACTGATTTCGCGTGGCGGCAATCTACACGACTTGAAACCACAGGGCTGGAATGCTTTTGATAAGTAAAAAGTTGAAAGGGGTGTTGTAATCTTTTCTCGCGCAAGGATTAGCGAAGCGGTTCTTGTGTGGGAAACGCCCGTAATTCTATATTGAAATTGCGCAATTATTTTCAAATCTTCAAATTCCCAAATCATCCAATTCACCTTTTACCACCACCAAAATAAAAACTTCCTTTTCACGCGCAATCGTACAATCCGAATATCGTCCATAGGACGATCTTTTTTGTCGCGAGGAACCGCCGCAATACTGTCCGCAATCGACATACCGCTCAATACTTCCCCGAAAACCGTATAGTTGTTGTCCAGATGTGGCGCACCGCCAATATGTTTGTACGTTGTTTTACGCGCATCAAGAATATGGTAGCCGCTGCGTTTTTCCGCTTTTTCAAGTGAGGAATCTGTTTGGATTTTTCCTGTGACGACATAAAACTGAGTGGCGGATGACGCTTTTGCCGGATTGTCGTCGCGCGCTGCACCGAGCGCGCCGCGTTTGTGGTAATAACGTTCGGGCATGATTTCGGCTGGAACGGTGTAAGGAAGGTCGCCGTCGCCGAGCGAATCGCCTCTTTTCGCGTTTTTGGAATCTGGATCACCGGCTTGTACCATAAACTGCGGAATGACACGGTGAAACAATACGCCGTCGTAGAAATGGTTTTTTGCCAGGTGGACAAAATTGTCCCTGTGCTTAGGCGTTCCGTCGTATAATTCCAGTTGGATTTTTCCCTTCGTGGTTTGGATGTTGACACGGTATTTCTGCGCAAAACCCAATAGCGGTAAGCATCCCAGCAATATCAATAGGAGTTTTCTTGCAAGCATAATGGTCTGTTTGTTCGTAAAAGAAAAATTAAATTTTGCCAAAAGTCGGAAATTGGAAAAAAAAATTGTCCACATTTTTTCAAACATCTGTAACTTTGCGCTTCGAAAACGAATCAACAACAATATTGGATCACAATTTCACTCTTTAACAGAAATTGAAAAAGATTATAACCCATAATATCAACACGGTAGACCATTCCTACGCATGCGTACGGAAGCTGGCAACTTTTTTGGGTAACCCCGCATCCATCTCCAAGCTAATACGACGACAGAGGATTTAATATTCCTATCATTTTTTCTGCATTTATTTTTATAGGAACTCAATTTGGTTAAGCTCACGCCCAATGGCGGACTTGCTATTTTTTTATTTTCTCAACTCTGTCTTTACAAATGAACAATATAGTCGATCAGCAAAATAATGCCAACCAATCTGCCATTGTGGTCAGGGTTGCTACATCGGATGACAAACACTACGCTCAGCAGATCGTCGACGAGATGTTTCTGTCTGCGCAGGCGCGTGGTACGGGTATTGCGAAACGAACGCCCGAATACGTCGCACACAAAATGGAAGAAGGTAAGGCCGTCATTGCCCACGACAAAGAGGGCAAATGGGCGGGCTTTTGTTATATTGAAGAATGGAGCCACGGCAAATTTGTCGCGAACAGCGGCTTGATCGTTTCTCCCGATTTCAGAAAACATGGCGTCGCCAAACAAATCAAACAGGCGATTTTTGACTTGTCCAGAACGCGTTATCCGGAAGCCAAAATTTTCGGTTTGACTTCTGGCATGGCGGTGATGAAAATCAATTCCGAACTAGGTTACGAACCTGTAACTTATTCCGAATTGACCGACGACGAAGAGTTCTGGAAAGGTTGCCGCAACTGCGTCAACTACGAAATATTGATGAGTAAAAACCGTACAAACTGTATCTGCACGGCGATGCTCTACGATCCGGAAGACCATTACACACCGGAGGAAACGTTGGAAAACTTTGAAGAAAAGAAAGGCGAGTTCGAAAGACTGCTCCAGTTCAAAAAAAGCTGGTTCCTCAAACCTTTCCTGAAAAAAGAAAAAATCAAAAAAGCAAACGGCGGCGGCAATACCATGCGGCACAAAGCGCTGTTATATGATCTTTACCATTAGAATTGTGAGCGGTAAGTGATGAGTTATGAGTTAATTTTGCAAAGCAACCATAGTTCATCATTCATAACTCATCATTCATAACTCAAAATATTATGTCCAAATCTATAGTTCTCGGTTTCAGCGGTGGTCTCGATACTTCATTTTGCGTGAAATATTTGCATGAAGATCTAGGCTACGACGTACACAGCGTGATTGTCAATACAGGAGGTTTCAGTGCAGAGGAGTTGGAAAAGATTGAGAAACATGCTTATAGTCTTGGTGTAAAATCCCACAAAACGGTCGATGCAGTCAAAGGTTATTATGATAGAATCATCAAATATCTCGTATTCGGCAACGTATTGAAAAACAATACATATCCGTTGAGCGTGAGTGCTGAACGTTTGGTGCAGGCACTGCATATTGCGGAATATGCCAAAGAATTGGGGGTGGAAGCTGTCGCGCACGGAAGTACCGGCGCAGGTAACGACCAGGTGCGTTTCGATATGGTTTTTGATATTGAAATTCCCGGAACGACTATATTGACACCAATACGAGACCTTGGTTTGACACGCGAACAGGAAATCGAATACCTGAAAAACAAGGGCGTGACAAACATGAACTTTGAAAAAAACAAATATTCGATCAATAAAGGTCTTTGGGGTACAAGCGTTGGCGGTCAGGAAACCTTGAAGTCACGTCAATACCTTCCCGAAGAAGCTTGGCCTACACAGATCTCTAAAACAGAACCAGAGGAAGTCAAATTGACTTTCGTACAAGGGGAACTGGTTTCCGTCAACGACCAACAATTTGGGCATCCGACGGAAGCGATCCAATATTTGCAGGCGATCGCCGCTCCTTTTGGTATTGGACGCGACATTCATATTGGCGACACGATCATCGGTATCAAAGGGCGTGTGGGTTTTGAAGCGGCGGCTCCCGTCGTCATTATCAAGGCGCACCATTCTTTGGAAAAATATGTATTGACCAAATGGCAATTGTCTTTGAAAGACAACTTGTCCAGTTTTTACGGCAACTACTTGCACGAAGGACAGATATTGGATCCGGTAATGCGTGATATTGAAGCGTTTTTTACAAGTTCGCAAAAACACGTAACGGGCGACGTATTCGTTAAACTATATCCCAACTATTTCCAGATCGAAGGCATCGAATCCAAATACGATTTGATGAGTGCCAAATTTGGTTCTTACGGCGAGGTCAACAAAGGTTGGACGGGTGACGACGTACGCGGATTTAGCAAGATTTTCGCTAATCAATTAGTGATTTACAAATCGGTAGAAGAAGCTGCGGAATAATTAGACCATTCGGTAATTTGACAATCTGATAATGGAATGCTTCGTTTTCTTCTACTGGAAAAAGTAAGGAAAACGAAGCATTTTAGGTTTTGAGGAAAAAGATAAAAAAGTTATGTCGCTAGCGCACGCGTGTCGCGCGTGCACCGGCGGAAAATAATAGCTCCGTTGCAAATATTTTTATGAAAGAGAAGAGCATATTTTATTTGATAGGAGGTCCAATAGCGGCAGGAAAGTCCACATTGATGGAGTCAAAGCTATACAATACGACCAACGATCCCGTCAACCTTTTCGATCACGATCGGGAAAAGTTGATGGTGCAACTGTATGCTCCCGACGAAAAGAAGATGGTTAAAGGACTTACTATTGGTAAGGCATTGACAAATGCCATCGAAGACAGTATTGATCATGCTAAAGATTTTATGCTTCAGGTTCATTTTACGACGGAACAGGAACCGCAGATCAATTCCTATTTCCATAAATACGGAAATAAGTTTGAAATGCAGGCGCATTTTATTACGGTCAACAATATAGCGATTTTAAAAAACAGGGCAGAAAAAAGGGAATTTCTAGGTGGCCATAGTTCGGAAAGTAAATCCATTGATAAAACGTATGAGCAGTCTTTCAAAAATTTCCTGAAATATATTCCCAAGTTGGAAAAAGCAACCGTTTGGGACAATTCGGAAGAATTTGGATTTAGTAGAATGCAGCCGCAGTTTGTGTATGTAAATGGAAAACTGGGCTATCAAAATCCAGACATGACACCGTTTGCTCATACATTGCTTTTGTCGGCGGAAGATTTTTTGGCGAACAAGTCTAAATAAAATATAGTATAGGGACGATTTTAAATATTGCAGCATAAATAAAATAGTAAGGAATGATTAAAGTCGGAATTATAGGCGGTGCGGGATATACAGGCGGAGAAATGCTCCGCATATTGCTGCGCCATCCAAACGTGGAAATCGTGTTTGTACATAGTACAAGCAACGGCGGTAATCCTATAAGCAAAGTGCATGCGGACCTATTGGGTGAAACGACTATACAATTTACCAGTGAGTTGTCCAATCCTATTGATGGTGTGGATGTATTGTTTTTGTGTGTGGGACACGGCGATGCACGTAAGTTTTTGGAAGCGAATCCCGTTGCGGAAAACGTTAAGGTCATTGACCTTTCGCAGGATTTTCGTTTGAAAGAAAAACGTACTATTGGAAACCGGACTTTCGTTTACGGATTGCCCGAACTCAACAAAGCCGATATTCTCAACGCTGACAATATTGCGAATCCTGGATGTTTTGCGACTGCAATTCAATTGGGACTCTTACCTTTGGCGAACGCTGGGATATTGGGCGATGTATATACGACGGGCATTACGGGTTCGACCGGAGCGGGACAGAAGTTGGCGGAAACGTCTCATTTCTCTTATCGCGACAATAATATTTCGGCATACAAAACGCTGGAACACCAGCATTTAAAAGAGATCTACCAGTCCTTGAACCAACTACAGAATAGTTTTCCGGAATTTCCGGCGTTTGTAGTCGGTGACGGAAAAGACGAAGCGATTAGTTTTGTTCCTTGGCGCGGTGATTTTCCGAGAGGGATTTATATCAGCTCAACGCTCAATACAGATTTGTCTTTGGAAGAATTGACGGTTTTGTTTAAAGAATTTTATAAAGACGCGGCGTTGACTTTTGTAAGCGACAACGCGATTTACCTGAAACAAGTGGTCAATACATCCAAATGTATTATTGGTTTGGAAAAAGTCGGAACAAAGTTGGTGGTTCATTCTGCTATTGACAATCTGCTGAAAGGTGCGTCGGGACAAGCGGTTCAGAACATGAACTTGATGTTTGGATTGCAGGAAACAGTGGGCTTGGGACTGAAAGCGAGCTATTTTTAAGCTTAAAGCTCAAAGCTGAAAGCATAAAGCAAACGCGAGACTATAAGAAATATGATGTTTGGCAAAAAGCACACATTCTTTGTTTGCATATTTACAAAGAAATCGTCGTTCTTTTTCCGCAGGAAGAAAAGTTCGGACTCGTATCTCAAATTAAACGTGCGGCATATTCGATTCCTCTAAATATTGTGGAAGGGTGCGGTAGAAGTTCGGACAAGGATTTTGCCCATTTTTTGGATATGGCGTTCGGCTCGGTACATGAAGTAGAATATTGTGCTTTGTTGTCTCGTGACTTGAATTATATTACAGATGAACAATACAATCATTTATTTAGAAAAATAAATGACGTAAAAGCAATGCTTATCAATCTTATTAAAACAATTAGAAAATAAATTTATCACATGGCTTTCAGCTTTTAGCTTTTAGCTTTACGCTTTCAGCCCTAACCATACAGCATGGAACTTTTTAAAGTCTATCCCCTGGCGGATTTGAGAATTGCAAAAGCAAACGGATCGTATTTGTGGGATGAAGATGGCATCCAATATCTGGATATGTACGGCGGCCACGCCGTGATTAGTATTGGACACACACATCCACACTATATCAAACGTGTTCAGGAGCAACTGAGCCAGATCGGTTTCTGGTCTAATTCCGTGCATATTCCCATACAGGAAGAGCTGGCAAACAAACTAGGTGAAGTTAGCGGGAAAGCAGACTATCAACTTTTCCTCGTCAATAGTGGAGCAGAAGCGAATGAAAATGCTTTGAAATTGGCGTCTTTCCACACCGGTCGAAAACGTATAGTCGCGTTTGACCATTCGTTTCACGGACGTACTTCTTTGGCTGTAGCGACGACTGACAATCCTAAAATCGTAGCGCCGGTCAACCAGACGGACGAAGTGGCTTTCCTGCCTTTCAACGACGCAAAAGCGTTGGAAGACTATTTCAAAAAATACGGTAAAGAAACCGCTGCTGTTATATTGGAAGCGATCCAAGGCGTTGGCGGTATTCGTATTGCGGACGAGGCTTTTATCAAACAGATCCGTTCTTTGTGCGACGAATACGGCGCGTTGTTTATAGCGGACGAAGTGCAGTGCGGTTACGGACGTAGCGGCCAGTTCTATGCGATGGACTATGCTGGTGTCAACGCCGATATTTATAGTATGGCCAAGGGTATGGGCAACGGTTTTCCTATTGGCGGTATTGCCATTGCGCCTTATATCAAGCCGACTTTGGAAAGCCTAGGCACGACATTCGGTGGTAATCCTTTGGCATGTGCTGCGGCTTTGGCGGTATTGGAAGTCATTGCGGAAGAAGGTTTGATCGAAAAAGCAAAATCCCGCGGTACTTATTTGATGAACCGTTTGAGATCCATTCCGGAAATTGAAAACGTTCGTGGTCAAGGTTTGATGATTGGTTTTGATGTTCCGGAAGAATTGAAAAACCTTCGCGCGCATTTACTGAGCGAACATTTTGTTTTCACGGGAGCGTCCAAACCTAATGTTATCAGGCTTTTGCCGTCTTTGGCTATCTCACGCAAACAAGTCGATGAGTTCATCGACGCGTTGAAAGAAAGCATTGCGGAGCTGAAAGAAGAGCAATTAGCGGAAGCGGAATAATAAGGCAAAAACAAAAAGTACAGTCTTTTTATAATAAACGCTTTTATAGTTTCGTCGGAATATTTTTTACTTTTTAATTTTTACTTAAAAAATGTCCAATAATATATTTCCTGTAAATCCTATAGTCGGTGAACTTTTAAAATATACGGAAATCGGAAACCGTCAAACTAAAATATTTACAAAAGCGGACGACGTTGTCAATATTGATGCTTTGGCGGAAAAAGGTTTGCAATATAAACTCGACCGTTTTAAAGACGAAACTATAGGAAAACGCATTCGTCTAGGATTGTTGTTTTTAAATCCTAGTATGCGCACTAGAATGAGTACGCAAATTGCTGCAAGAAATCTAGGGATGGACGTGATAGTTTTTAATATTGACAAAGAAGGTTGGCAACTAGAATTTGCGGACGGCGTCGTGATGAACGGCAACAAAGCCGAGCATATCAAGGAAGCCGCTCCGGTATTGGGAAGCTATTTCGATATATTGGGCATTCGTACTTTTCCGTCATTGCAGGATCGTTCGGAAGATTATAGCGAACTATATATTAGTGAGTTTATAAAACATTGCGGTGTTCCGGTTGTAAGTTTGGAAAGTGCGACTAGGCATCCGTTGCAAAGTTTGACGGACGTGATTACTATAAAAGAATCTTTGCTGCAAAATCCTATTGATAGTGGCAAAAAATTAAAGATCGTCCATACTTGGGCGCCACATATCAAACCTTGTCCGCAGGCGGTTTCCAATAGTTTTTGCGAATGGATTACAGCCTGGGGAAAAGCGGATTTTGTTATAGCCAATCCTATAGGAATGGACCTTGCGCCTGAATTTACAAAAGGTGCAACGGTAACGCATAATCAGGCGGAAGCCTTACTGGATGCGGATTTCGTATATGTGAAAAACTGGAGTTCCTATGATTGGAATGGCGCTTACGGTAAAAACTATGATGGTGCGGATGCATCCGACTGGTTGTTGACTTTGGATAAATTGAAGGTGACTAACAATGCTAAAGTGATGCATTGTCTGCCGGCACGTCGCGGCGTCGAATTGAGCGACGAAGTATTGGACAGCGCCAATAGTCTTATCACAACAGAAGCGGGCAATAGAGTTTGGGCGGCCCAGGCTGTACTGAGCGAATTACTATAGACGGTGAACGCGCAAAGCTGAAAGCAGGCTCAAACCTTGTTTTCAGCTTTTGTTTTTGGGAGCAAAATTTATGAGGCTTTCAGTTTAATTTCAGCTTACTCCTCCGTTACTTGAAAAGTGATTTGTTGTCTTTGGCGGTATTTAACTTTTTTGCCGTTTCGCATAGCGGGAATCCACTTGCCGCTGTTTTTGATGGCGCGAACGGCTTCTGCAGCGGTGCCATAACCCGGATCATTTTCCGCCACTACATTTGAAACAGTTCCGTCTACATCAACGACAAAAGAAACAATAACTGTATAGTTGTGTCCAGTCGGTGCACCGTTTTCGGCAGGAACATCCGAACGCAAACTGCGACGCAAATAACTTATCCAGCCTTCCTTCCCTGTTGGGTAGAGCGCTTCTTTTTGAACATTCAAAACGATATCGCCGCCTGCTTTTTCGCCTGTTCCTGTTCCTCCTGCATGATCCGAAGGGTCAGGACTTCCAAAACCATTGCCACCGGGGCCGTCTACTTTCAATATAGGTGCGGTGAAGTTTCCTTTTAATCCATCCTGTTCAATATTGCCAACTTTTGAGTCGACAAGGTCTGCTACTTTTTTGACGTTTTTATTGACATCAAAAAGGTTATCCGGAACAATTTTAGGTTTAGTGTATTGCTTTATTTCTAGTTTTACAGGATCCTTGCTTATTTTTTTAATGGTAGTTTGTTGGTGCGGCTTTTCTATTGGCTTGTCTTTTTTGAAGTCAATAGGTTTGGTATTAACGGTAACAAAATGAACGTTTTTGTCAATACTAGATGTACTATGGACTATACTATTAGCGTGTACTATATTAAAAACTATAATGCAGGCAATGCCTATAAATACAATACCTAGTGAGGTCAATACACGTTTGTTATAGTTTTTTCTGAGTTCATAGGCACCGTAGTCTTTGTTTCTTCCGTCAAAAACAAGATCGAGTATATTGGCCTGTAGAATTTTATTGGCTTCCATGTTTTATTGTTTTAATGGTTAATAAAAAACTTCGGCCATTGCAATGGTTGCTAATAGGATGCTGTTAAATGTGTTTTTTCATAAAGCTTTTAAAATATTTTTTAAAATAACAACAACGCTAATACGGCAAAGCGATTCACAACGTTGTTTTTGACTATAAAAAATGCCCAATATTAAAACTATATTGAGCATTCATTATCAATTGTCAATTGATTAGTCTTCTTCCGCTTCGCCGATTTGTTGGCGCCACATTGCATAGTACAGGCCTTTTTGTTCCAACAAAACTTGGTGGTTACCTTGTTCGGCAATTTTGCCACGTTCCAATACGTAGATCGTATCGGCGTACATGATGGTCGACAATCGGTGCGCAATCATGATCGTAATATTTTGGCGTAGACTTGTAATGTCCTTTATCGTATCGCTGATTTCTTTTTCGGTAATGGAATCCAATGCGGATGTGGCTTCGTCGAAAATCATCAAACGTGGCTGGCGCAACAGCGCACGTGCAATGGAAAGGCGTTGACGTTCACCGCCCGAAAGTTTCAGACCGCCTTCGCCAATGACCGTTTCCAAACCGTTGCTTCCGCGCTCTACGACCGATTGCGCCGAAGCTTTGTGCAGCACATCATTGATCATTTCGTAGGTAGCAGTGGGATTTACGAACAGTAGATTTTCGCGGATGGAGCCGGAAAACAGTTGCGTGTCCTGCGTGACGAAACCAATCTGGTGACGCATATTTTCAAAATCGATTATTTTGTCGTCAAATCCATTGTAGTAAATGCTTCCCTGCGTAGGATGGTACAAACCGACCAATAGTTTGACCAGCGTCGTTTTGCCCGCGCCGGAAGGTCCGACAAAGGCAATCGTTTCGCCTTTTTTAACGTCGAAAGAGATGCCGTTGATAGCGGGCTTGTTGGCAGATGGATGCTGAAACGAAACGTCCTTGAAACGTAGATCGTCAATAGCGCCGACTTCCTGCGGATTTTCCGGACGATACTCGGTTTGTTTGTTGAACAGCGTTTGCAGATTGTTGAGCGACGCTTCCGCTTCGCGGTACGACAATATGATGTTGCCGAGTTCCTGCAAGGGGCCGAAAATGAAGAACGAATAAAACTGCATCATCATCAACTGCCCGACCGTTATTTTGTCTTTGAAAACAAAATACAGCAGCGAAAACATAATGCACTGCTGCAAAAAGTTGACAAACGTACCTTGTATAAAACTGATGGAACGGATGCCTTTTACTTTTTTCAGTTCCAGTTGGAGGATTTTCATCGTATTGGAATTCAATCGTTTGATTTCCTGATGCGTGAGTCCCAGACTTTTGACAAGCTCTATATTGCGAAGTGACTCGGTGGTGCTTCCGGCAAGTGCGTTGGTGTCGCGCACGATTTTTTTCTGGATGGTTTTTATTTTTCGGCTCAATACGCTCGTAAGGTACGCCAATACGACCGCGCCGACTAGATAGATCAGCGGCAACATCGGACTTAAACGAAACGCCACGATGACGACAAACACAATCCCGACAATCGTCGTGAACAATATATTGACAAAACTGGAAATGAATTTTTCGCAGTCGGAGCGCACTTTCAATAAAGTGGAAAGCGTTTCACCGCTGCGTTGGTCTTCAAAATCCTGATAAGGAAGGCGCAGTGCGTGTCGTAATCCGTCGTTGTACAAGGTCGCGCCAAATTTTTGGATAATGACATTGACGACATAATCCTGAAATGCTTTGGCAATACGCGAAACCATCGCGACGCCGATGATCATCAGCAAACCTTTGAGAATACCGTGGAAAAATTCGCTGCCCAATCCTTTGCTTCTGAACGCTGCCGCTTTGGTCGCGTAAGGGTCGATGAGCAGATTACCGAAAATGTACGGATTCAACAAAGAGAATACCTGATTGATGGCTGCAAACAATAATGCCAACAATATTAACCACTTATAGGGCTGGAGATAACGTATTAATAATTTCATGCTGTATAGAAAAATGCAAAGGTACGCAGATTATAAAGCAATATTTTCGATTGTTTATTGATTGTGGCGCGAAGTTTGCCAAAAAAATTAAAACATAGAAACTCCGTAAATTATTTCATTATTTGTTTCCACAATAATGCGTATTTCCATTTCGTTATTCTGGATATTATCTATCATTTAAAATATTTATTGGAGAAAAGTAAATGGAAAAATTTTACACAAAAGAATTTATTTTGGCGTTTTTGTACAACGAAGAAATGCCGTTTGCCGTAAAGAGACAGTTTGTACTGAGACTACGAAAAGATCCTATATTGAGCCGGATGTTTTATGATCTGAAAGGCGCTGTGGACAGTATGAAAAATCTGACGGCGATCCGACCTTCTGAAAAATTAGTCAGTTACATTAAATCTTATGCGGCACAGTCGTTTGACTGTAACAACTTTTTGGGATTTAGCAAAAACTAAATCAATTGAGAATGGATAATTGACAATGTGCAGAGAAAATATTGGGTTTTTTCCCGCATAAAAGAGGGCTATTCAAAATCCTTGTACAGTAAATATTTTTTTCGGATTTGTTTGAATTGCGCCAAACCAGCTTGCCAGCTTGCTCTAATTCGATCTTCCGTAATATTGCGTTTTATTTGTTGCATCAGCGTTGCATTCCCGGCCAGTTTGTTAAAAAAGAAATTTTCAGGTTTTATCGTGTCTTTTGGCAGGAGGAAAAACTTGTTTTTGTCCGGAAAAAGTTGGTATGCTTGCATGAGCCAATGCAAGTCAATACGACGCGGTGTTTTTATATTGGTGATGTCCCAGCCGTAGCAAGTTTCGCCGTAGAGTTTCGAACTTTTAGCGCCTAGGCGACTGGACGGAACGAACGAAAAAAGATTTTTCGGAAGGTCGGGATGCCCAAAAATAGTAAACGGATGTTCTGTTCCGCGGCCTTCGCTGAGATTGGTCCCTTCAAAAAAACAAGTAGAGGCATACCAATATATCGCTGACATCGTCGGCAAGTTGGGCGACGGTTTGACGGGAAGAGTGTAGAGATAACGGTGGTCATAATGTTTGCATTTGATGACCGTGAGTTGCACATCGGCGGGCGCGTAAGCTTTTTTTGTGTGCAGCCAATGCTCGTTGACTAACATATTGGCGTATTCGCCCATTGTCATTCCATGTACGACGGGAATCGGTTGCGTGCCGACACCACTTTTATATTGCGTGTCCAATACAGGTCCGTCAACATAAAAGCCGTTTGGATTGGGACGGTCCAATACAATTACCGGTTTGTGGTTGTCAATACTTCCTTCCAGAAAATGTTGCAGTGAACCGATGTAGGTAAAAAAGCGCAACCCCACATCCTGTAAATCAAATAGCGTGACGTCCACATCTGCCAAATCTTCCGCCGTCGGCGTACTTTTTGCGCCGTAAAGCGAAACGACTTTTATGCCGGTCGCTTTGTCAATATAGCTTTCGACGTTTTCGCCAGCGTCGGCCGTACCGCGAAAACCATGTTCGGGGCCAAATATTTTGACAATATTGACACCTAGTGTTTTGAGGGAATCAACAAGATGTGTTTGGCCAATAATGGTTGTTTGGTTGGCAAATACAGCAACTCTTTTTCCTTTTAGCAAAGGCAAATAGCGTTTCAGTTGATAGGCGCCGGGCTGTGTTTTCAGTGCTTTTTTGTACCATTTATAGGAAATACCTTCCGGCAAAAACACTTTTTCCTGACCGTGGACCATTCCTGCCAGTAGTAACAGCAGGCTACAAAAAACACTTACTTTTTTCATGTGCAAATTTTTCCCTAACGTTTTTGACGGATTATTGTGTTCAGATAATTCGGATACCGAAGTTAACTAAAAATTAGTGCAGAAAACCGCGTACAAAGCTTATCTTGTGCCTTTATTGATTGAAAAACCTCAGATTATGAGACAAGTACAAGCGGGTGATAAAGTAAAAGTACATTACCACGGAAAACTTACGGACAATACAACTTTTGATAGCAGCGAAGGTCGCGAACCATTGGAATTTACGGTGGGTAGCGGTCAGGTGATTAAAGGTTTTGACGACGGCGTGACGGGAATGACTGTCGGCGAAAAGAAAACGATTTCGATTCCTGTCGGAGAAGCTTACGGTCCAAAACAGGACGAGCTTTTGATCGAGTTTCCAAAAGACCAGTTTCCGCCGGACATGCAGCCACAAGTTGGTATGGCGTTGAATATGCGCAACGACGAAGGTCAGGTTTTCCCAGTGACAATCGCGGAAATCAAAGAAGCTTCCGTCGTATTGGACGGCAACCATCCTTTGGCGGGTAAAGACTTGGTTTTTGATCTGGAATTGGTTGAGATTGCGGACTAATTTTTTATAGCCAATATATTATTGTAAAAAAGCCTTCCAATATGGGAAGGCTTTTTTGTGTTTTGTCTACAAAATATTCTCCAAGAAGTCCACTCATATTGGCTCAATATAAAAATGATGTACTAAGCAATATTGTTTATTTTCGTGTTGTATGATGCAGAAAAAATATTTTTCCATAGGCTGCGTGCTTTTGCTTTTAGGTGTGGGTGCATGCAATGCGGTCAATAAGGTGACGAATAATCTTTCGAAAAAAGTGCCTGCGACTGCCGCTGTTCCCCAAAAGAAAAACATATTGGCGGGCAAGTGGAAGCTGAACTACGTTACTGGTCCGAGGATTACGTTTGCGGGATTGTATCCCAACCAAAAACCGTTTATCGTATTGGATTCCACCAAGTTGCAAGTCAACGGCAATACGGGATGCAATAGTTTCTCAGGGACATTTAGTGTATTGGGCGACTCTATTCATTTTGGTAATCTGGCGACGACAATGATGAACTGTTCAGATGGCGGTCAAGGTGAAACGATTTTTCTGGGAATGTTGGGAAAGGTTTCTCATTATCGCGTTTCGGGTGACACGTTATGGTTTAAGTTTAAGAAAATCGACGCGATGCGGTTTGTACGTGATTCGGCAGTCGCTAGGTAAACTAACATTTTGCTAAATAAATTAGTTTTGTGCTAAAAAAACACCTATATTTACACTTTCAAAAATAAAAATATGAGCAACGCAGATAAATTAAAAGCATTGAAGCTAACCATGGACAAGATTGACAAAGATTTTGGAAAGGGTAGCGTAATGATGATGAACGAAAAAGCCCATACAGAAATCGAAGTGATTTCTACGGGGTCTATTGGTTTGGATACGGCTTTGGGCGTGGGCGGTTTGCCAAAAGGAAGAATTGTCGAGATCTATGGACCCGAATCTTCGGGTAAAACGACTTTGGCGACGCACGTGATCGCAGAAGCGCAAAAATTGGGCGGTATGTGTGCTATTGTCGATGCGGAACACGCATTTGACAGTTCCTATGCCAAAAAATTGGGCGTGGACGTTGACAGTTTGTTGATTTCCCAGCCAGATTATGGGGAACAAGCTTTGGAAATCGCAGACCGGTTGATACTTTCGGGTGCATTGGATGTCGTGGTGATTGACTCTGTGGCGGCATTGGTTCCGAAAGGCGAGTTGGAAGGTGAAATGGGTGATAGCAAAATGGGTTTGCAGGCGCGCCTGATGAGTCAGGCTTTGCGTAAATTGACGGCAACGATCAGCAAAACCAATACAATCTGTATATTTATCAATCAGCTTCGTGAAAAAATTGGCGTTATGTTCGGTAATCCCGAAACGACGACTGGCGGTAATGCGCTGAAATTCTATGCATCTGTTCGCCTTGATATCCGCCGTAGCGCGCAAATTAAGGACGGCGATAGTATTGTCGGAAACCGCGTAAAGGTGAAGGTCGTCAAAAATAAAGTAGCGCCACCGTTCCGTGCAGCCGAGTTTGACATTATATATGGTCAAGGTATCAGCAAGATCGGTGAGATTTTGGATATGGGTGTTGAGTTGGGCTTTGTCCAAAAAAGCGGAAGCTGGTTTAGCTACGATAGTAATAAATTGGGACAAGGTCGTGATGCCGTCAAACAATTGTTGTCGGATAACCCAGAATTGGCATTGGAGATCGAAAATAAGATTCGGACAAAATTGAACAACGATATATTGTCTGCGGCTGAGCCTATTGGTGCCCAGGAAGAAGATGATTAAACAACTGTATATTATTGATAATTACAAACGCCCTGAATGTTAAAATTCGGGGCGTTTGCGCAATACAATATTTGTTGCAACAAGAAAATTTGTATCTTTGTTGGATTGTATATTATTAAGCGCATTGTAATGGTGAAAATAGAGGAAGCGATTAAGCAGGAAAAGTTTGACAATTCGGTAGAGAAAGCCATAGTGAATCTGATCTATACGCATAATTGGTTGCGTGATGGTTTCAATACCATATTAAAGCCTTATGGTTTGTTGCAGCAGCATTTTAATGTATTGCGCATATTGAGGGGAAAATATCCTAAAGTAGCTTGCCCGGGCGACATTAAGGACGTTATGTTGGATAAAGGAAATGATATTACGCGTTTATTGGATAAACTAGTTTCTATGGAATTGGCTGAGCGCAATCTTTGTGAAACGAATCGCCGTAAGATGGATATTCGTATTACGGAGAAGGGGCTTGCTCTTACAAAAGAGTTGTCGGAGAAGTTTGAAGAGCGGGCTGTGGGTATTACTAAGCGTTTAAATGAAAAGGATGCAGAGCTGCTCAGTAATTTATTGGATAGAATGAGGGATTAGCTTATTAAAGGTGAATTTTCAATGTATTTGGACTTTATTATACCGTCTTATTAATAGTTGTAACGTCAGCTTTTTAAAAGCATTCTAATTTTTTTTTGAAAAAAGTGTTTGATTATTTTGTCTGTATGGTATGGAGTCGCTACCTTTGCGTCCCGTTTCGGCGGAGAGGTCTTTAAAGAATAGACGCAAGTGGGTGGTTTTCAGCATATTGCGCTGAAAAATTCCGGCAAGGTCCTTCTGGGGCTGTTTTGCCGGGGTTCCCGCAGGCCCTTGTTTTTGCGTCCCCGTGGTGCCGGGGCGAGAAAAAAAAGTCCAAAAAAAGTTTTGGCGGGTAACGGGAAATCCCTTACCTTTGCAGCCCGCTTCGCAGGAAGGGGTGCCGGGAATGAAGCGGCAGCAGACGGCGGCGTAGGCCGCCAAGGTCTTTGAAAAGAACGGAAAAGGAAAAAACGGGCAAGGGCAGTATAGCCCGAGCGGCAAAGAAAACAAACAACGTCCGCGTGGGTTTCGAGAG
>Ga0154006_1000044_pt1 | contig 49677 bp, 53 predicted proteins | sample TSFL090MetaG_FD_104747 | JGI IMG/M metagenome (GOLD analysis project Ga0154006, IMG submission 104747) | Attine ant fungus gardens microbial communities from Florida, USA - TSFL090 MetaG | ecosystem: Host-associated > Fungi > Mycelium > Unclassified | place: USA: Florida, Wakulla State Forest...
ACGCCACATCCACACGCTTCGGCACTTGCGCACTGCCGATGCAGATCCGGCCCATGTCCCACGTGTTGAAGTACGGTGGTTCGAACAACGGCGTCTCGCGAACGGGGCGATCGCTGCATGCCACCGCGAACACGCGAAAGCCCTGATTCGAGGCCTGGAACACCAGCCCCGGATGCGGCACCACGGCGCTTCGTTTGCCAAGGTTCTCGCATTCGAAGAACACCCGGCGCATCGCTGGCGGACACCACCACGTGACTGCATCAGGCGAGACCCCGAGCACCGTCGGCGGCAAAAACTCCGCCCGCGGTGCGACGTGCTCGGCGAGCTTCAGAAGCGTTTGAACAAGTACTTTCCGGTCAAGCGGCCGACCGGCGCCAATGATGGGCCGGCCGCTTTGGCGGTCAGCGATGACAGCGTGGGCTGTCGCAAAATGCGCACCGTCCTTGCCTGTATAGAGCAACAGCGCTTGCGACAATGCGACATCAGAACCGGTTCGACCGGTCGCGATACCAGACATAACAAACTCCATTAAGTGGGACGACTCACCAGCGCAAGAAGCCGGTCAAGGTGAGTGAGAATGCGAAAGGCCAGTGCCAGGTCGGCGTACTGGCGGCGGATAGCCTTCGGAGTCGACGCCAAACGGGAAAATCCGCTGTAGGTGGTCGCATCACCGGATTGGGCTTCATTGTCGAAATGACAATCGAGAAGGTCGCCGACAAACTGGTTGTCCTCGACGATCACCGAGCAAAGCGCGTAAACCGGGTTTGCGGTGTAGCTCACGTGAAGCAGATCTCTCGTTCGGCTACGCCGCATCAGCGTGCGGAGCTTGAGCACCTCGGTGCAGACGCGCCGGGGCATGCCCCTGCTGCGAGCGCGAAGCCGAAGCAACTCCGGGTCCGTCAGGGCGCGTCGCTCACGCCATTTGCCACCGCCAAACACACACGGATCAGCGTCATCCGGACAAAGCTGTGGCCGAACAACCGACGGCAGATACGCATTGCGCGTTTCAGTGTCGTCGTGGAAACGCTCCTTCAGCATTTCGTCCGCATCCTTGTCCGAAATGTCCGGATCACCGTCCCAGTACCAGCACGAAAATTCGTACATGAACCAGTCTGGCAGGCGGATGAACATCGTCCGAGCCGATGCGCGATACAACGCGGCCATCACCGTCCGGAAGAGCAACGGGTGGGCCGACCGCAGAGTCTCGATCGCCCCTTCAAGGGAGTACACCCACTCATCTTCAAGGCCGAACCCGAAAAACAGCGGCGTCGGATCGTCATCGTTGTTCCCGTTACCGAGGCCATCGAGCACATCGCGAACCGCATGCGCGTCGAACAGATGCGGCGTGAATCGGAGCCGGGAAAACCGCCCATACTGGCGTTGCGTCCACGCATGAAACGCCTGCTGGAACGCGTCGCCGGCGTCGGCCGGATCGTGAACGTCGCCCGCTCGCAGCGGCCCGTACTGGAAATGCTTCAGGACCAGATCCGACAGGTGCACGTCTTCGCGCCACTTCAACCGCACCGCCCCCGGCACCTCCGTCGAGAACGACGGAAGCGTCAGAAGATCAGCGGCAGGTCGACGTCGGGCAGCGGCAGCGCGTGGCGGTTGCCAGGTCGCGGCCGAGCCAGCTGCGACGCTTGAATCAGGGAGTGCAGGATCGAAGAACATTTCCGCATTTCCTCGTCATATAAAAAAACCGGCCTTTCGGCCGGTTCCTGTTGGTTGAAGCCGCCATCCGGATCGGACAGCGCCTTGAGCAGAGGGTCCTTACGCATGGGCGCCTTTGGCGCCTGCCGCGCGAACGAACGTGTAGGACATGACCTCACCCTTGATTTGCGGTCCGTCGACGGCGGCCGTCGTCAGCTCCGGATACTGGGCGGTGTACAGATCCCGCACCTGATCGGGCGAGAACGCCGCGCCGGGATCCATCAAGGCCATGCCGTTGTAGAGGAATTCACGAACAACCGCTGCGATGCTGATCGACATGAGATATCTCCTTAATCGAGCAAGGACGCGAGATCGGTGCCGGCCGGCTTCGACTCGGCATCGGAGGCCTGCGGCGCCGACGGTGTCGGCTGAGTGCCGTCGTCGTTGTCGTCGTCCTCATCTTGCGGGCCGCTTGCTGCGCCGGCCGCCGGCACCTTCGAACCCTTGGTCAGGGCCTTCTGCGCCTTCGTCACCTGCGTAGCCTTCTGCTCGTCCAGGATCGCGTTCGTTGCCGCCACCTGCTCCTCGAGCGACTTGTGCGCCGTCGAGTAGGAGGTGACCGCCGCGACGAACCCTTCGTCCAGCTCCGCAGCCGTCGCCTTCAGAATGAGCGGTTGACGCAGCGTGGCGTCCTTGCCGCCTTGCGGCGTCAGGAACACCACTACGTTGTCGCCGTCCATCGCGAGTGACAGCGTCACCTTTCCAGCTGAACGAATCAGCGGTTCAAGTGCTTGAAACATGAAAATCTCCCGAAAATGAAAAAGCGCCGCACGATGGCGGCGCAAATGTAGGACGGGAACGGCGCACGGCCGCCCCGCATGTCAGAACTTGAGGACCTTCGGAATCTTGCCAACGTAGTCGAAACCGCTGACGTTGAGCAGCGCCTCGATCACCTCCGACTTCGACTTCGAGAACACCTTCTTGAAGTCGTCGCCCATCGCGATGCGCAGTCCTATTTCGTCGGCCACGACCATCATCTCGGCCTTCGTCAACAATTCGAGGAAGGTCTTGTCGAGCTTCCAGTGCTTCGCCAGATCCAGTTTGTGTTGCTTGCAAAGCTGGGTCAGGTACGACACGTCGAGACCTTCGATCGCGGAAAGCAGCATGCCGGTCACGAGATCCGCCTGTTGCTGCTCGCTCGTCGCTTGCACCAGATCGACCGCCTTCGGAAGATCGCCAGACGGCACCTTCTCCTCGGTCATCTTCTCGAACACGAGCCGGTAGGTGTCATCCTTGATCTGCCGGGCGTATCCGGCCAGGACGATCGCGATTAGATACTGACGTGCGAGCACGCCGTTCGTCCCGATATCGCGGCGAAGTGCCTTGCGCCAGACGGCGACACGGTATTGCTTCACCTTGTCGGATTCCGCGACGACCGTGACGGCTGCCGGCTCGGACTTCGATCCGCCCGCCTTCGCGGCGCCCTTGCCGGTCGCGGCCCCCGCATTCGCGGTTGCCGCAGGCTGCTTCGCCGCCTTCGCCGCTTGAATCCGTGCCGCAACCTTGTGCATGTTGCACACGGTATCGAAGCACTGACCGCGAAACACCTTGCCGATCGAATCCGGCAACGCGCTCACCGCCGCTCCATAGTTCTGGCACGAGTGACAGGCCTTCGCCTGGTCTTCGCCCACGCCGTTGGGACCGTCGACCGCAATTTGCACGCGGGTGTGGTTGTCGCCGGGGCGCACGATCCGAACGAGCGGAAACTCGTCGCGCAGGCCGTTGGCCGTCGCTTCGAGTTGCTTCTCGGTCTTCTCGTTGTAGCAGGTGCGGTTGGTGCAGTTGCCGTCCGCAATCGACTCGCCAAACAATGCGGACTGGGTCGACGAGTTGTGCGGGCAGCTGGTGCACTGTCCCTTGTCGAAGATCGCTGTGTTCAGCGAGCACGACACAGACTCGACCAGCTTCTTCACATCGGCGACTGACCGCTTCTCAGCGACGATGACAGGCAACACCTTGTCCTGATTTTCTTTCGAAATGGCAGCGAGCAACTCGGCGTGCCCCAGAGAGATCTGTCGCGTGTTCAGCGCATTGAGGACCGCGCTGCTGCAATTGAGCAGGGCCAGGCGACTGTTAAGGGTAGGAACACTCCAGCCAAGACGTCTGGCCGCTTCCTCCCGATCGCCCTTACACCGGCCGAGCAGCCTGGCAGCGTCAACGGCTTCTTCGCCTGGGGAGAGGTTCGCGCGCTGGATGTTTTCGATGAGAGCAATTTCTTCAGCTTCGGCATCGTCAACGACCTTCACCGTGACCGGCATGTCGTAATCTTCGCCACGCGTTTCCATTGCGGCTTTGTACCGACGACCGCCGGCGATCAGCTCGAAGTACTCATCGTCTAGCGGACGAATGATGACAGGGGTGTCGACGCCACGTTCACGGACTGATGCCCTCATCTCCTCCATCTCAGCATCGTCGAAGTAGACCCGGGGGTTTCGGCCGAGCTTGATCCGACCCAGCTTAACGGTGGGTTGCTGCAGGTGTGCGTGTTGCATGACAGGTTCTCCAGAGTGGGAACCTGCCCCCTGTCGGGAGTGGTTCCCGATGGGGTTGGTAGGCAATGAATTGCCGGCGGAGCCGGCGGGGTCGATGCGTCAGAGACGCGATAGATAGGACAACGATACCGCTCGGATAACGGCCGAGCGCCAGGAAAGCGCTGAATTTCAGCCTAGCTTTCAAAAAAAAGCCCGATCACGAAGATCGGGCTGGGTTCAAGAGATTGTCGCTAAAACAAGGTCATCTGGTCGATCGCCGCAAAGATCGCGGCGGGACTGGTCTGCACGACAGCGTCCTCGAATAGGTCGGAGATTGACGTCGAATCGGTCATAGGTTGCGCGATCACTTCTGGCTCAGCAACGGCGATGTCACCGACTTCGTCATCGACCAAAGGTCTCGACACGCACGACTCGATCGCATCGGTAACCACCGGCTCAAGCTCGGGCACGTCTTCGGCCGGCGGGGTCTCCGCCGCGGGGGCCTCGAGGGCGAGCGCCGCCTTGGCGAGCTCGCCCTCGCGTCGACGCAGTTTCCAGCGCCACCCACCCATGATGTGAGCCGGCGTATACCAAACGCCCCATACCTCGCCGGTGAGCGTGTTACCGTGCACGATGATCGCGGGGATATGCAGCAACGACAGCTGCAGATAGGTCATGTGTATGCAGACCGGGTCGACGTCGACGCAGGTCGCATGCATCGTCTGCTGAAAGTTATGACCCGCGGCCGCGAGCGACTCGGCCGTCGCGATGACCATGCCGCCGGCACCGCACGCCGGTTCCTGCATCCGCAGGAATCCGTGCTGCTGAATGTGCGGCTGACCGTCGCCGGTCGTCAGCATGGCCATCAGTCGCGACACGTGATACGGAGTGAAGAACTGCCCGGCACGGGCGTTCCCCAGCTCCAGCATCATGTAGGTCTCGCCGAGAACGTCCGTCATTCCGTCAAAGACGGGTACCGAATCCGCTCCAGCTTTCTCGCACACCTGCATCCGATGCTCGAAGGACAGCGTCAGCGCGCCAAGCATGCGGGGAAACCGCTCGACGTCTTCACGCTCGTACTTACCGACGATTTCCAGGTAACGCTTCTCGCGCGCCTCGAACTGCGTGCGATCGACGCTGTTGCTGATCGACAGCGCGGCCAACTCGACGAAGTCGGCAAACACCGTATGCGTGTGCTGGCCGTACGAGAAAGCCTTGATCATTTGCACAAACTCGCGCTGATACGGGTCCGCGGTCTGGTCGTGCTTGCGTTCTGCGCTCTTGCGGCTCATGCATGCACCTCGCAGGCGCAGATATGCAGATGGGACATGATGCTCTCCAGGATGAACGGGAGAGCACACCCGACGGGAGTGGTCCCGTGTGGGTGATATGGAAGGCCGCCGGCGGCGGACTCGTTCGATGCGTCAATGACGCGGTAGGTGGAAAGATCGTATCGCGTGGTCGCCCGTCACTGGCCGGGCAATGGGCGGGATATCGCACGGGCTTTTGCCAGTCACGCGTAGGACAACGCGAGGAAGATACTCACAATTTCCCTGAACAACGTTGTGGAAAAGTCCCGGACGACCGCATCGGGCATGACGGAGAGCCCCCTGCACATTTTTTAGGCAGACGCCATCCAGCTCAACCGGTTGAGGGGGCAAACCCAGAAAGCTCGAGAAAAACGTATAGCTTTTGCAGCTTCAGCGCCCTCCTATGACGGTACCGAGAAAGCTGACCGAATTGACGAGGCTTTCCGACTGAGCCCGCGGCGGCCACTGATCACAATCGAACTGGCAGCCTGTTGCCTCAGCGTTTCGTTCCGAGCAGTAACCATATTCCGATAGCCCGGCTGATCCACGCGCCAGCCGGCTTGCCTTCGGGAATCTCCAATCCGAGCCCTTAACCATCATGCATCGTCTTGTTCCAATCACGATCATCGTCATGCTAATCGCCGACCTTGTCATGGTATTCACTCGGCTCAGCGCCTACACCAGGATGATTTGCGGATGCGCATTGGCAGGAGTGTTCGCCTGCGGGTGGGCAATCGGGGAAATTCTTCGACTCATTGGACATTGGCGCGACCAACGCGACGCCAATGAGAAAATGCTCATGGAGCAGCGCTTCCCTTTTTGCCACGTCACCCGCCTGTCGAGCGGCCAATGGTTCCTGACCGAGAAGGCGACCGGTCGCGAATACAACCCGTCCGAACCGGCCAAGCCCAATGCGTGATGACCGATTCAACTGGAGCTCAACATGACCGATGTTTCCTTCGCCGGCGTGACCGTGCCGCTCGAGGATGTGCAGGAACAGCCCGCGAGTTTCGTGCGTCGCCTCGAGCAAGCCAAGATCAATCCCGGGCACGCGCACTGCCTTTGCCGAGGCGCCGGCTCCCCCCTCCGACTCCAGATCCGCCGGTATGGCAACTTGCTGCATCTCGCCGGCTGGCCCGAGGAAGGGCCGTTGCACGACCGATCGTCGTGCCCATTCCACAAAGATCCGACCGCCGGCGGAGCTGACGGCGGCCAAACTCTGCCCGGTATTGTCGCCACACCGATGGGATTGCGTGCGAAGCTCGACGTCGCATTGACGCAGCGCGAGGTCGGCTCGGGATCGAAAGCGGCGCGAAGCGGCAGGTCGACCGGCACCTCGCGACGCGCCGCGCCACTCCTCGGCTTCCTCCAGGCGCTATGGCAAGTCGCTGGACTCAATCGTTGGTCGGGCACCGAGCGCGTGCGCAACTGGGGCGTATGCAATGCGCGCATCCTCGCCGGACTGGGAGACGCGGTTGTGAACGGCGTGCCGGCCGATCAGGTGCTCCACGTGATGCGGCGGTTCCAAGAGGCGGACCGCGACGCGATCAACGCCGAGTTCGACGCCTTCCTCTCACGCGTGGGTCACCGGGACGGCGCGAACCATCGCGGCATCGTCGTCGGGGAAATCGCGGAGATCGGCACGACACAATACGGACGCTCGATTACGTTGCGCCAGAGCGCAAAACGCTATTACGCGAGCAGCGAGTTGGTCGCCCTCGCACAGAACAGATTTGCGCATGCGTGGCGCGCTCTGGGCGACCGCAACGCCAGAGTCGTCACGATCCTTGTCATCGAGCGAACGCCGAAGGGCCACCATGTGGTGCTGAACTTTGCCGCGATGCTCTGCTCGGCGACGTACATCGCCTGCGACTCCATCCACGAGGTGGCGATGGCGAATCGCCTGGTCGCTGAACACCGCGCCTTCGACAAACCCATCCGGCTGGAAGATGGCGCGGCGATGTTGCCCGACTTCGTGCTCACGGACACACCGACGCCGACCCAGCTTGAGGTCTATGGCATGAACGGACAGCCCGACTATGAAGCTCGGAAGGCAGCCAAGCGCGCGCGGCGACTGCGCGACGGGATCCCGGCCGTCGAATGGAACATCGAGGACCCGCTCGAGTCGGTAACGCTCCCGCCGACCGCGCAACGCCCCACAGCCGCCTGAGCACGGCCCATACGAAAAAAAGAACCCCGCCTTGGATCCCAAGTGCGGGGCGAGGTGGAGTACAACGAGGAGGAGGAAATCCCTATTCCATCCGGGTTTACGGCACGGTTCCCCGGGAGCTTGAGCATCCGGAACCGCCACGCGTCACCCTTTCATTGTTCTGCCTAGGCCGCGAGCGGCTCTTGCTCGCTCAGCGCCCCGGACGATCCGCGCCAATATGCATTGACCTGCGCAACGATCCGGGCCACCGTCGCGCGCGGCGCCCGTCTCAGTTGCCGATCGTAGAGCGCCAGCAGCCCGCCGATCGCCCCTGCCGAGGATTCCGTTGTCACCGCACATCGTCCAGCGATCACCGCAGCCGAGTCGATTTCGTTGATCGCATCCTGCGCTGCGGCAAATGTCACCCGGCTCTCGCTTCCGTCACTTACGCCAGCCTCCAACAGAAAGTGCGCCGCGACAAGCGCATGGGTCAGCACAGCCAGCGTATGGCGATCGCCCTGACCCGCCCGCAGCGTGCTCAGCGCGAGATAGCACTCGAGTGCTATCCCGTCCCGATCCGCGGAAGGGATGGGCAGGAGATCGGACCTGGATCGGATCGCGGATTTCGGCTTCATGGAGGAAGCTCAAGCTGTTGTAATGTCCCGTGATTACGGCATCGCGCCGGGCACGCTTTAGCCGACCGGCGGCGACGAACCTTGACATTGCCCGGCCACCGGCAAGATGGATGCATGCTCAATGCCCATGGAGGCCGATATGCAAGGCAAATCACTCTTTCTCGACCGCGCGGTCTCCCGTTCACACGACTGGGCGCCGCGTTTTCCCGCCCTGTCAATGGCATGCCGCGAAGCCGGCTCGATCTCGCGCGGCCGCCAGGTGGTAGTCGCGGCCGCCGATGATGACGGCATTCGATGCACGTTCTTCACGAACCTCGGCGCGGTGCTGGAATTCAGTGCGACGTGGGCCGAGTTGGAGCGGGCGCGCACCTGGTGGCATTTTGTCCGTCAGTGGAATTTCTGGATCGTCGATCAGCCGGAGTCGATGCGCCGGATTTTCGCTCGCGCGCCGAGCGACGAGCGCACCGTGACCATCATTCCGACGACCGTTACCCGACACGATACCGACGATTATCTTCGGTATCTGGAGCGCGTCGAAGCTGCCGCGCGCAGCACGGCCGTCTGGTCGCCTGCAACCGCCTGAGAGCGCATGTTGCCGAGTCGTGAATCTAATATTGGGGACAATCTCTGTTTAATTCCCCTTTGTCTGTCACACAAAAGCGGCAATAATGCGCCGGTCACGACCTTATTTTCATATTACAAATGTTGGAGCAGCTTTATCCCTGCGACCACTGCGGAGGGCGGGCCACGATCGGGCGATCGCAACGGCTAATCGATTGCCCGGAGAACCGCGCGTTTGATTTCAGCCAGTTCGGTCGCTTTGGCGGGCCGCCATGCCTGGGAGACGTGCTGCCGCGCCCGCCCGAAGCACCGCTTACCGAAAAGCTCGTCTGCATCCATTGCACCGGGTGCGGCTTGTCGACGCAGTGGGAACCGATCGGCGATGACGAGATCGCGGCCAAGACGCGCTGCGCGGAAACGTGGAACCGGCGCCTGAGCCGCCCGAAGGCGGACGAGAACGATCTGCAAACGCTTGTCGAACGCGAGCTCGGCGCATGCGATGCGCAGTTGGTCCTCGATCTGTTGTCTCGTGCCGAGGGCGACTGGGCCACGCTCGGCCCCGTCTTCAAGATGCTCGCGCAACGCGTTGTCGACGCTACCGTCGTGACCCTCGACACGTGGCCGATCTCCCCGGTGCTCGAAGACGCCGCGCGATACCGGAAGCTCGTCCAGCTCGCAAAGTGGGTGGAAATCGACGGGCACGACTACGTGCAGTTCCCGAAAATTCCGTCGCCTTCCGAACACATGGACTTCCTGTTCGAAGACCGAATCGCGATGGCCGTCGACGCGATGCCCGATCGGGATCGCTGGTGAAAAAAAAAGCCGGCGCGAGCCGGCTTGAAAAGAGTTCTAGCCATATCCGAGGGCCGAGCTAGAACCTGAGAGACAAGTCATCTTACCGAACGGCCCGTCGGCCCAGCGGGCATAACACGCCCTATTTCACCGCCCATTTCTCGCGCAGCTCCATCGATTGCGGCGCTCGATGTCTCGTCGATCCTCAGAGCGACGTACATGCGATCCTCTCCGACGGCGCCCTCGTCGGCGCTTACTTCCCATCCTGCGCCGACGCGAGCAACCGATAGAGCGCTTGCCTTGAAATCCCGAGCGCTGCCGCTGCATGACTTTTATTGCCGGCGGCGACCCGCAACGCGGCCTCAACCGCATCCACGGTCGGCAGTTGCTTGCGCATTGCCTCCTGCCGCGCGAACGTCGACAGATAGGCATTCGCCTTCGATTCGCGGCTATGCCCCGCGGCCGCCACGACGCGGCGCTTCGCCTCTTCGTGCACCTGGGGATCGGGCCGCACCGACGCTCCCTTGATCGGCGCCGGGACCTCGGCGAACTGCTCGTACAGCGTCTGCAGGTATTCGTGACGCAAGCCGTGGCTCGTAATCCCTAGCCCGCTCTTCGTCACCCCATGCTTGCCGAGCACGTAGTAGTACCAATCTCGCCACTGCTTGAGCGTGCGGCCGGCCGGAATCGTCGACCCCGATGAACCATTACTGAGCCGAGCCGCCTCCTCCAGAATCGAGATCTTCCGCTCGATCGGCACTTCACGCGGCCGGCCACCCTTTGTGCCACGCGTAACGGCCAGTGTCTGCGGATTGCGCACCGCCTCAAGCGGTCGAAGCATGAAACTCTCCTCGACCCGCAGCCCGAATGCCGCCTGCAGCTTGAGCTGCACCGCCGTGTACGGACAGGTCGCCGCGATTTCGTCGATCTTCGCTACTGCGTCCACATCATGCGCCACCCACGACTTGTCCTCAGTCGCCACATAGCTGCGCACCAGGCCCGCCGCTCGCCGGTCCACGTAATCTCCGAGCGTGCCGACCAGATTGGTCTTGCCCATCCACAGTGCGATTGCGCGCAGGTAGGTGAGCTTGTTCTCGATCCGACCACCCGACTGCCCCGCATCGACCCACCGCGTGACGAGATACTTCACGTGCTTTTCCTTCAGCGACCACGGGCTCTGCAACGCGAAGCCGCCTTCGCGCAGCTCAACGAACGCCTTGCACAGTGCAGCTGCGCGGTTTTCCTGCGTCCTGATCGAGAGCGCGCGGGTGCTGATGCGTGTGGTGCTATGGATAGCTGCGACGTGCTGATCGAAAAGCACCAGCAACGCGTCGCGAAACTCGGGCGGCAGTCGATAGCGGCCCACAACCGCTCGAACGTTGAGGATCACTGCCATGCATTTACTCCTTGCGGCCGACGCCGCACCTTCGTTGATTCGTTGCCGCAGCGCGTTCGCGGCGCCCCTACCTGACGCCGTGCCCGATCACGTTGCAGCTCATCCCGCTTCGCGCAATGCGCGGTTGCCGGATTCCGCCGGCTCGGTATTGCGTCTTCCTGTCCTTTAGCGATTTCCATCCGATCAGCCCGGTGCATGGGAAGTACATGCATGCCGACTGTCCAACCTGCTGCCTGAACAACTCGCCTCGCGCTTCGCGCAAGACGTCGCCATTCGTGCGCTCCCTCATCGGTCGCGCTGCGCGGAGAAGCTCCGCCCGGGTACAGCTTCGTGGCTACCCTGCAAGCCGACGCGCTCGCGTCGCGACACCCACCGCTTTCGCGTATGCGGACGCCGGGTTGAATGCCGGGTAATTCGTGTTGAGACCTTTCGGGCACGGCGGCTCAGACCGTTTTTTCTTCCTGTCAGGGAATCGCGATACCGGGCTTTTGCCGGTCGCATGATCTCCCCCACCCCCAAGCACACTCATGTCGGCCGCGGTGTATCGGGCTTCCTGAGTGCACCCAGCATCGATCGCTGAAAGGGTGTGTTCAGACACGCATGAGTGCTCGTAAAGCGTCCGGTGTCCGGGGCTCCACTTGTTCTCGTGCTGTCCTGTGGCGACAAACCGTCGCCGATCGTATGGATATCGCACTGTCCAGCGGTCCTCACTGTTGACCGCTGTGTACTTGATCTGATTCAGAAAAAGGCCGCTTCGTTGTGCGGCCCGAACACTTGACTGCGTTTGGGGGCCCGTTGCGGGCCAAGAGGACGAGCGAGTGCCTTGCACTCGGTTTCGATGCGTCGATGACGCGGTAGGTGAAAAGAAGAATAGAGCGATTTGCCCCGGCTCACCGGCCGAAAGCTGACGGGAACCGGCGCGCTTTCCGAAACTTGACTTCGCGCATCGCTCGATAGACTGGGTTCAGCAATCTCGGACTTCAACTCGGAGTTGTGGGCGACTCACTGCGCAAACTCCCAGATCAAGTCGGACTTTGGCGACGCTCATTCGACAAAGTCCGACTTCATGTCCGACTTCGCTTTCTCGCTGCGCTCAATGTCCGACTTCACGTCCGACTTTGATTTGTGGCACCGCCCCATTCGTCCCTATAGGAGTCGCCTTTGAAAACCGCAGTCTTCGCCGTCGATGTCGGCTATGGCAACACGAAATACGCTCACCGCGCCGCAAGTGGAACGATCGCGACCGGCATGTTCCCGTCGCTGACTCCCCTCGCCGCAAGCCGCACGCTATCGGGCTACGGCGAGAGCGTACTGACCGCGCGTAAGGTCTCGACGATCGTCATCGACCAGGTCGAATACGAAGTCGGGCCCGATGTGCCGCTTACCGCCGCCTACGGCAATACCGGCCGAGCACTGGCAGACGACTACGTGCTGTCCGACAACTATGCCGCCCTCTTGTTTGGCGCGATCCACTTTTCTGGCGTCACGCACATTGAACGGTTGGTGCTCGGCCTGCCCGTCCACAACATGAAAAAGTACTCGGCCGAGCTGAAGGAACGATTCGCTGGGGAACTGGATTTCGGGGCTGGCCGGGTCACGGTCGACAAGGTCGTGGTGATCCCACAGCCGCTCGGCTCGCTTGTACTCGCGTCGAGCAATCGCCAGCACGAGTTCGGGCGAGACGTAGCCCACCTCGTCGTCGACGTCGGCTACTTCACGACCGACTGGGTGTATGCGAACGGCTTCACGATGGATGACAACCGCAGCGGCGGCATGCCGGGCGGCGCATCGCAGATTTACCAGCGCATCGCCAGCCTCGTCGCGCGCGACCAGGGTGACGAAGTCGAAGACATCGAACGTATCGATAAGGCATTGCGGGAGCAGACGCCGTTCTTCTTCTACGGAACCAACATTGATCTCGCGCCGTACCTCGAGCAGGCCCAACCGCTGATTTCGGGTGTCGTCAAGGAAATGCAGAACAACGTGGGCCGCTTGCCGAACGTTCGGTCGATCATTCTTTCCGGCGGCGGCGCAGCGCTCTACGCGGCGGTCATCCGACGCGCGTTTCCGCGCGTGCTGATTGAGGTGATCGACGCGCCGTGCCTCGCCAACGTGCGCGGCTTCCTGATGGTCGGGGAAGCCGGCCTTGCCCGCGAACGTCGCTAAGGAGACGGCATGAGCGACAAGATCGAGATGACTGTCACGATCAATCCGCTCGTGTCGCCGCTGCTCTTCGAGCGACTGAGCGCGTGTACGTCGGCCCGCCATCGCGCCGCGATTCTGAAATCGCTGGCGGAGACCACGCTACGTCAGGAGCTGACCGGATACGTTCACGCGCCTGCTCAGACGAAGACGCAAGCGTATTCGCCCCCTCCCGCGGCAGGGGCGCGCGCGGCGGGGGGCATCGACAACGAGGGATTCCAGGTGCTTCGGGTGGATGACTCGGGGCACGAAAGCACTGGCTTTGGCGACGAGCTTGGCGGGCAACTGGCGGGCTACTTCGAATGACAGGGCCGCCGCAGCACGCTCCTGCAGTTTGACTTTGGGTTGGAACTGCGAAGATGGATACATAACACCGGTGTTCATGGCGCGCATCGCGCTATGCACCGGTGCATATAGGATGCACACCATGCTGGAACTCATCGACTGGATTCGCCACGGCGAGCTGATCCACAAGCTTTCGTCGCCGTACCTCTGGCTCAGCTTTGTTGCAATGCGCATCGCGATCGAATACTTCTTCGCGGGGCTCGCCAAGATGGAACATGTCTCGGGAGATCACGAATGAACAACAAGGTAATAGCGATCGCGACGGAAGCTCACCAGTTGTACAAGCGCCTGCCGTTCCTGGTCCGACGCATCATCCTGGCATACGCATTCGCCATCGTCTGGTTCTTCGGCATCTTTCTGCATGCGCGCCACTTTGGGAGTCTGGCCGAGCCGTTCCTCATCGGCGGAGCGATTGGCGCGGTATGGGCTTCGGGTGCCTATAAGCTCTTCCTGCTGGTCCTCCGGATCGTGCTGTAGGTTCAGGAAGGTCGTTGCCGATGCAGAATCCACGGACGAAAAAAAAGCGGCTCACCAAATGGTGAGCCGCTTCGCTTCAAGTTCAATGTCTGCGACCGGCCGCCTTTTGCGCGAGCCATGCCATACAGAAGTCCACCGCCGGTTCGAACGGCTCGTCCCGCAACACATAGCGGGCCTCGCCCTCGCACTTCCGGTCGATGACGTCGAACGCTTGCGCTTTCGACAACACCGTCGGCTGCCCGCCATTCGCCGCACCCGTGGTTGCGACGATCTCGAACTCTCCCAGCAACATACGAAAGGCCATCATCAGTCTCCGAATGAGGCCCGGCGCAATACGGCCCGGCGGGGACGTATCCCCACCGGGCAAACAAACCAATGCCGGCGATCGCCGGCGTTCAAGTCAAACTACACGGCACACGTTGCTTCCATCCGCGAGCGCGAGATTCCGCCGACGCACTTCATCGCGCATCGCCCGTCTCGCGCGCGCCCGCTCGTAACGTTGCGTCTGGCGCTTGTACTGCTGAGCCCACACGTCGCAGAAATCCACGCCTTCGACCACCGAACGGACGATCGAGACGCGCTTTCCGAGGCTACGAACGCGATCAGCAAGGATATTCGCGTGATGCTCGCCAGGCCGATAGCCGTGGCGCGCATCGACCCGGTCACGGTCGGCGTAGATGATCACGTGGTCGTAATCGTCCCAACGGATGTCGGCACGCTCGAGGCCGCCGCAGTTCAGCAGGCTGCGAACCTCGATACGATTCTGATACCGCGCGACCACCGCGAAGCCCGTCTCCGAACCCTCGACCAGCGCGAGGGTCCGCGACCGTGTCGTGTTGAGCAGCACCGACGAACCAAAACTTCCGTCGGGCGCGCTCATCTCCAGCTTGGCTCGCTGCTTCCCTTTCTTCGTCAGGAAGGGAACCTTTGCGCCATCAGCCGTGAGATAGGTTCGATGAAGGCGACGCGGCTTTCCGGCCGGCGAACGCGCGCGCAGCAGCATGACGGGAAACTTTCCTTGCTTCTTTCCCCATGCATCGACGTACTCCATACCGGGGTGGTAGCGCACATCCTTCCCGATCCATTCGATCTGCAGCCCGGGAATCCGCGTCGACAGATACGTCCATACCGGCGACTCCGCCGTGACCGGCCCAGCGCCATCCCATGCGACCTGCATCTCGCGACACTTCTGCTCGTCGCTTTTCTCAGGCCGGACCGGGACAGGTTTCACCTTGCGCGCCACCTCGACGGGAATGCCACCGTTATAGTTTCCGGTCTCGAGCTCGTAGTAGATCTCGCGATACGGCTTGCCCGTCACCTCGTGGATGAGCTGCACGCCCGTGCCACCCTTCGCACAACGGGCGCAGTACCAGCCGCCCTTCGGATCCTTCTCGGGCGAATAGAGCCGAAACGTCTCCTCGCCGTCACACAGCGGGCACGCCCACCAACGCTTCTTGGCATCCCCCAGATAACGACTGTCGAGGTAATGCGGAAAGATGTTTGACCAGTTCAGGTCCTCGAGAACCAGCTTCTTCAGCTCTCGCATGATTCAGCCTCCTTTTGCGCTCTGGCAAAAACGTCCGAAGCAGCTGCCCCATCAATCGATGCGGAAGCCACCACCGGTGGATCAAGCGCCCTCTCACATCTCACGCCCTCCGCAGCCGCGTCGAATCGACGTGGCATGGAGAGCACTGCGCTGCGCGAAAGGTGAAACCACTTCACATTCATAGGCACTCTCCTGTTTGGATTGCGGTTTTGGTCGATGCCTGAGACAGGCGTGGAAACGCTTGCTCAACCAAGCCGAGCGAGCGCGTCGGCTTGGTTCAGCAACGTCGTGGGATGAACAGAGGGGAGGAGAAGGTTCGCGTGTGATGTGCCGCGAGGCACATCACACGCGAAGGTGAGAAGAAACGGGAGACGTGTAGACGATTGGTGAGGGTTTCCGGGATCAGATCGCGGCCCACGCTTTGCGCGGGTACCACGATTCGAACGGAATATCGTCGTCCATCTCATCGAAGCCGCCACCACCACCGTACGACCTCGTCTGATCCGGCGGGGCAGCCGCAGGCCGCGGGCCCGAGCCATTCGTGCGAGCCGGCGCGCGCGCCGCATTGGCCGGAGCCTGTCGGCGTTCGCCCTGCTCGAATCCGTCGTCGCCGCCATCACGCTGCGCGTTTCCGCCGCGGCCGCCGAGCATCTGCATCTGGTCGGCAACGATCTCGGTCGAGTAGCGATCCTGGCCGTCCTGGCCTTGCCACTTGCGCGTGCGGATCCGACCTTCGATATAGACCGACGAACCCTTCTTCAGGTACTCGCTGACGATTTCGGCGAGACGGCCGAAGAACGCGACGCGGTGCCACTCAGTCATTTCCTTGTAGTCACCACTCGCCTTGTCCTTGTAGCGATCGGTGGTCGCGAGACGGATATTCGCCACGGCGTCGCCGCTCGGCAGGTAACGGACCTCCGGGTCAGCGCCGAGATTGCCGACGAGGATGACCTTGTTGACAGATGCCATCTAAAACTCCTTTATTGAGTAATCGACCAGAGCCACTTGTCCCACATGACTTGCTGGCCATTCACGATCTTGGGTGAACCATCCGACCGCATGGCCGGCACCTTGATCTTCCTGAGACGTTTGACGCTCACGGTGTCGCCAAGGCGGCAACCACATTCCGAGATTGCTTCTTTCAAGCCTTCGCCTTGCAGCGTGCGTTCGCCATACGACGTATCGAGACGGATCGCGAAGGACTTGTAGAAGCGTGAGCCGTTCGAACGACGGTCGGGGAATTCGTCCTCGCCCCACCAGGTGATGCGACCGACCACGGCCGCAGACTTGGCGGATTCGTCGCGGCGCGGTCGCGCCGGACGTCGGGACGATTCGCGCGGGCGCTCGAGCTCATCGGCCGGCGCCACCTCCGTCGGCGCAGCCTCGGCTGACGACACATTGGAGCCGGTTGGCATTTGGACACCGGCCGCACGCCGAATGGCGGTTGCGATCGCATCCTTCAGCGCAGACCGGTGCTCAGCCCGCATCGCCCAGTGCGGTTCAAGGTCCGGCAGGATCTTGAGACCGAACATCGTGTCGCCGGTGTGATCGTCGAAAGCCGGTTCGAATTCGACGATACAGTCGCCCTCGTCAACGAACAGGTGGGGAATGCCGTCGATCGTGACGTGGGTCTCGTTCGACGCGCCCTTTCCGACCACGCGCTCGCGATCCGGTGTGCACGCACCCGGAGACGACGGGTTGGTCGGCTTGCGCCCTTCGCCTGGGAACGTATTTGCGAGCACGCGCGTGATAAACATCGCTACGCTTGCCATTGCGCCTCCAGGGACAGTTGCCCGCTACACCAGCGGCTAAGCCGCATGTAATCGAAGTTGAGCAACGGGTTATCTCGGATCACGTCCTGCATCGAGCGCGACCGAATCCGGCCGAGCGAACAGACGAGCGGATACGGGATCGCGCCGGACCAGAGTTCCATGATCCATCCGAGCGTCGCGTAGTAGTCGGCCTTGTCGACGGGCCGATTGCACAGTCGATCCCGGAGGATCTCCGCACAATCCATCAGTGCTTCCGGCACGCTGTCACCGTGGCGGCTGTCGACCGCGAGGAAAAACACAGCTTCGGCCAGCTGCTCGCGAACGTGCGGTGCCCACTGGGATGGGTCGGGAAGCGGGTCGGGTTTCGGTGTGGGGATAACGATCGGCGACGCGTCGCCGAACATGTCGAGCTGCCAGGCAGCCACATGCGGTTCCATGAGAATGCTCCGGTCGTGCCGGGCAACCTCATCTCCGGAAACCGGGAACGGGGTTCCCGGCGGGGTGAGGCGTTGACCGCGCGAATTGCTTCGCACGGTCAACGGAACGGCAGGCGCCTTACTTGGTGCCCGTCTTGATCGGAATGACGACAGCCGATTTCGCATACTGCCGCTTCGGTGTCGATTCGGTTGCGTCGTTCGCCGCAGGTACTTTTGCGGCGCGATGCAACTGTTGAGCAGCGTCCGAAGCGGCCGGACGTTCGGCAGCTTCGGACGTTTGCGCCGCCCGGCGACGTTTGTCGAATTCCGTCTTCGCCCAATGGGCACCCGCCAGCATCACAATGCCGGCAACGAAGAACGACGTGGTCGCGACATACACCACCAGGCAAAGCGCCAGCAGCTTGAACGGCGATTTGAACGCGCGCTTGAACAGTAGCGTCAACATCTCTCTCTCCAGAAAGGTTATTTACAGAAGGATGTCCGGACAACGTCCGGCGGTTTCGATGCTCGAGACGAGCAAGGAAATCGGCGCGAAGCGCTTTCGTGCGCGGCCGTCAGGCCCGCGCACGAAAATGCTCGGCGTCGATCAGGAAAAGATGCGGGCGGGCCGCAAGAGGCAAGACCGATAGGTCCGGGAGGTCGATGCGTCGGGGAAACGCGTAATAGGCCTAGCGTATCGGGTTCGCATGCGGCGGGTCGTCCGAATGCTCGGCAATCGCGTACAGCTTTGGCGGCCCGCGGCCAGTTCAACCGGTTGAGGGGCTTAACCCGGAAAGCTCCAGAAAAACGTATAGCTTTTGCCGGTTCCGAGGACTTGACTTCGCAAATCGCGCGGCAGACTGAAAGCGTCACTTCACTTCAAGGCGCTCATCATGTCTTCCATTCTGATCTTCGCGTTCATCGGCGGCTCGCTCTACATGGCGTTTCGCAAGCGGCGCCCCACTCGACCGAGCAAGCCGCCCGTGACGCGCAGCCACGCATCGGGCGACGCCGGCGAAGCACGCGTGCGCGCGGAACTCGAACGCGTGCTCTCGTGGCTCTGCGGCGACGATTACTACGTGCATCCGACGGCCATGCTGCTGAATCACGCGCCCGGTACGGACTTTCCGACCGCCGAGGTCGACCATCTCGTCATCGCGCCATTCGGGATTTTCGTAGTCGAAACTAAACACTGGGCCGCTCGCGTCGCACCAGGCAGCGACGCGACCACGTTGTTGTGCCATCTGCCCGGCGGCCGGCTCGAGGAGCGGCGCTCGCCGCTGAACCAGAACCGGTCAAAGGTTGCATTCCTGCGCAGCATGCTGCCCGCCATGTGGGACGTTCACGGTGTCGGCGTGTTTTCCAGCGACGTCTGCACGTTGTCGCCGGCGCTGCCCATCGATCTCATTCGCGCTGCGGATCTGGGGCACTGGCTGCGCGAAAAGAAGAATCGACACGCGCTCTCCGGCCGGCCTTCGATCAAGGTCCAGCGTGCCCATGAAGCCATTCGCCGACTCAGCGTTGACGATCCAACGGGGGCGGCTCTCGAAATCCATCGCCGCAAAATTCAGCAATCTTTACCTATCTGAGGAAGTGCTCCTAATGTTTCGGTCAATTCTGCCGACAAATTCATAATCCGTAACAATTCGAGTCCGTTTGAAAGCGGGGTGGTTTCGTGCAGCTTTTCGCCAGGACTTCGTGAAAACGCGGCGTATGCTGGGTTCGCCACCCGCCCAAACTACTTGTCGCCATTGACGCGCAGCCGAGGAATCCGACTGCGCCGGCAATGGCTCCAACCGGACATTTCGGAGAGGAATTGTGTCCAACCATCCGTCCAAGAAACCCCGCCTCGACGAGGCATCTGCATCGACCCGAGAAGACGCGCGCAGTCCCCTCGCCCCCCGATCGGGTCGTGATGCGACCGTACAACGCGAACAGCAAGGGGCCGCCGGCCCGTCTTTGGCGAGTCTCTCCAACGATATCCTCAGCGGCGTAATCCGCCATAGCGAGGAAGTGGCGTCGATTCTGGGTAGCAAGCTGCAGGAGTACCTGCGCATCGGCTACCACTTCTCCGCCATCCGTGATGCCATCGTCAGTGGTTACGTGGCGCAGCATGGCAATACCCCAGCGACGCGCGAAAGCGCGCGGAAGGTCGCCTACGACTTTCTGACGCGGGAATTCGACAAGCCGAACGCTACCGTTCGGCTCTATATCCGCTGCTACCAGAAGCTGGCGAGCAACATCGCATTGGGGTGAACACGTGTCCAAGAATCTGCCCAAACCCATCCAGTCCGACGACGATTTCAACCCGACCGTTCCTGATGGCGGTCGAACGCCTGCCGACGACGTCGAATCGAGCGCCGATCTGACAGCGAACTTCGCCCACATTCCGACCCAGCTCGAGCTCGGCACTGCCGCACGCGAAATGTTCGCCGGCCTGCCCGACTCGCTGATCCGCACGATCATCGAGGAAAGCGAGGAAGTCGCGCACTCGACACGCAAGATCCTGCTTGAGCACATGCGAATCGGCGGCAACTTCGTGCACATTCTCACGGGCGTTGTGGGGCATGAGGTGACGCACAAAGGTGACACTGTCGCCGTGCGGAACCGCGCGAAGGAACTCGTCTACGACTACCTGACGAAAGTGTTTCGCAAGTCGAAGTCGTCGGTTCGGCTGTACATCCGCTGTTATGAGAAGTTCGCGAACAACATGCGCGCCGTCGAGATCCTCTCGCACAGCGACATGGCGCTGCTGGTCGGTAACGACATTGGCAACGAAGTGGTCGACATGGTCATCGACGCCAAAAGCGAGAACCCGAACCTGAGCAAGCGGCAAGTCGAGCAGCTGATCGCGAACTATCAGGACAAGCTCGCCGAAAAGGCTAACCAGGTTGAAATGGTCACGACCGACCTCGCGAATACCGTCGGCCGGCTTGATGACGCGCAGGCGGAAATCGATCGCCTTGCGGCGGAACTCGATCGAACGCGGCAAGAGCAGGCTCGCGAGCGAGAGAGCTCGCAAGCCACTTCCGTCGAGTTGGCGAACGTCAGCAAGCAGGTCAGCACGCTGCAACACGAACTGGCGAAGCGAGAGCACGAAGTCAAGCAGATCACACATGACCTTGCCCACCTGAAGGCCAACCCGCTGAAGGAACAGGTCCCGGTCCCCACGGTTCCTGATGAATTCACGAACCTCGAAGATGCGCTCGCAACCAAGCTGGCTGAAGTGAAGAAAGCGCGCGCCAGTCTCGAATCCATTCAGGCAGAAAAAGAGGCGCTCGAAGCCGAACTTCAGCAGCAAAAGGCGGCGCTCGAGGCTGGTGAAGCACTGGAAAAGAAGGTCCGGGCGCTGATCGAGAAATTCGGCGCATTCGCCCAGGACTATCACAGCGCGCAGTTGCTTGCGACCGCGGACGGCCGTCCCGCGCGCTTCCAGCCGCTGTTTGTGGCGCTCGGCGACCTGATCGGCAAGTTTCATGGGGAAGTGATGGCTGCGACACGCGCAGCATGATGGTTCGGGAGCGGCCGCTCCCGAATTGGCAGGGAAACGAGAGAAATACAAATGGAAAAAAAGAATGCCCGGGAGACCTACCGGTCCGTCGAACGCCTTTACGTGCCTCAATGGCTGACGGAACGGATCCAGGTCACGAATTTTGATCTGGTCGACCACATGAAGTGGCTGCTCCAGAAAGATGGTCGGTTTAACGAGATCCTCGCGGTCGAGCGGAAGGAAATCGAGCACTTCAAGCACAATGAGTCGTCGCTGCGGAACTTGCTCCACACGCCGTTCCTGATGGTCGCGCCGACGCTTCAAACGGTTGAGGACTGGCGCTGCTTCATCGACGAGACCGCGACGACCGTTGCGGTTGACGAGCTGCGCCGCAAACTGCCGGAGCTGGATGCGCTGTCGACGTACTCGGTGCAACAGCACAACCGCATGTTCCTTGACCTCGTCACGAGCGTGATCCACATGAGCGTACTCGCGGCGCCCCTGCTCGGCATTTCGACCGAGCTGGCCGCCTACCTCGTGTCGGTGCCGACGTACAAGCTGCGCCTTGCACTGGGGCGTATGCGTGGTTTGCCACTCTTCCGCTGGCGTTTCAATGCGCCGACCTTCTGGTATCAGTTCACGGCAAGCACGTTGACCGACGAAATGGTCGCGCACCTGATCATGGAAACCTCGCCGATTCGCGTCGGGGAACTGCCCAGCAAGGCGGGATGGAGCGAGCTGCGCCTGCCGCGTGAACGCAACGAAACCTATGCATACGCGATGATGGCCTACCGGTGCCGGGCGTCGACGGCCGCGGCCCTGTTTCGCCTGAACCAGAACGCGATGCGCCAGCGCTACGTCGAGATGCACGGCGTTAGCTCCCCTTGCGGGAACGTGCCGACGTCGCTGACGTGGTTCGTCGAGACGCCACACAACCGGCTGCATGCCACTTTCTACACGTGGCTGTACCGCGCAGGGCTCGCCGCGGGTGGGAACGCGCCGGAGGCGCTGATCGCGACAAACGACATCTACCAGCAACTGTTCGGCGGCAAGCCGGATATTTCTGCAGATCGCGGCTGCAACTTGACCCGTTCGATGGCGGCCGATTCGCGCCTCACGATTGCCCCGTGCCGCTCGTGCCGAACCCATTATGTGGTCAGCAACAACGACGCCAAGATCGAGATGCACCAGAGCTTCGACTGCCCGGCCTGCAACCGGCAACTTGGCGAGAAGAAGCGTCACGCGCGTGCACGGGCCGGCCATGGAAAGTCATGAACACGAACCGACGCTGCCTGCAGGCCTCGTCGTGTTCAGTGCGGACGGCCGTGTCCAGTTCGGTTGGTTGAATCCCGAAACGGAGCAGTACTGGTCCGAGGCAACCGGCGAGGTAATCAGGGATGCGGTCGGCGCGGTGCCGTGGGTGGCGGACCGTGCACACTGAAGGGACTCTGCGATGGACGATTACGCTTATCTGGTGGCCGAAAGCAACGCCGCGTGGCTTTCCGGACGAGGTGACGGGCGCTTCGAGCGCTACGAGCAGTTCTATCGCACGCAGTGCGCCGCAGGCGCCGACGGGTTCGATCTCGAGAGAACCAACGAGGAATATGGCGAATGGGTCCACCGCCAGCCCCCGCGTCTGCTCGCGCTATTGGCCAAACCCGTGGTCGGTAAAGTGTTCGTTGCGTTTTTCTGCGTGTACATGGCCGCCCAATTCGTCCCGATGATGGCGGGACAGGCACCGCGCGCCAGTGGCGTACTTCTCGGCGCGACCTTCGTCGGTCTGCGGATCTTCCACTGGCGACACCGCAAACGAAGGTGACCGATCCGGCTGACGCCCGCCCTCGTGGCGGGCTTTTTTGGGATAGAGCATTGGCGCCAACCCAGTCTGGAGGCACCTCGAAAGTGACTTCTGCAAAGACACACATGCTAGTTCGAGCGTCTGGCGATACCATGGCGGGGCGAAGTTCTACTAAACCCGCGGAGACCAAGAAATTGAATCGAAAACTCACGTATTTGGCATTGGGAGTCTGCCTGTTTGCAGCGATGTCAGGCTGCAAACAGTCGTCCGTCGATTCGCTTGAAGGCGAATACGGCGTCGCTGAAAAAGGAAAGATCGTTCCGTTAATCAAGGTGGAGAAGACCGACAAGGGGTACGTCTTCGACGACTATCAGGGCGGCAAGTGGCGTACCGGCACTGAAGTCGCGCGCCCCCTGAAAGCTGAGGAATTCGAGCAGATCATGGGCGCAAAGCTCCAAGGCCCGTTCGATGGACTCCAGACAAAGATGGCGATGTTCGCGAAAGTCCAACCGGGTTTCACCGCCGGCGACTTCAAGACGTCGACCGGGTACATGATGGCTTTTGCGCTCGGGCCGATCGAACTCACGAAGATGTGACCGCATCCTGCCGCCGGGCGGGCAAGTGGATTCCATGGTGCCCGCCGTCAGCCCCACCGTACTCCCGATTCAAGTCCTAACTAGAAACGGCCGATATCAGGAACTGGCGACCTTTGGCTCGGCCCTGCCGGACCAAGGACCGACGATCGGCGGCGCAGACTTGACTTCGTCGGGCGGTCGATAAGATGAAATTAAGGGTGTGCAAGGGGCGCGCCCAACAAAACGAGGAAATAAAAATGAAGAACAATTCACGCTTCGGCCTCACGACCCTGTCGTTGGCCGCGATGCTGGCGCTCACTGCCTGTGGCGGCGGTGGTAGTGACGGCGGGGCGTCGAACAATAACTCGGGATCCGGGGGTGGCGGCAACTCGCCGTCAAACGCACTCCCGCCCGGAACGCAATCGACCGCTCAATATGCGTCGGGCAGCATCGAACTCGCCGCCTTCAATCGCGTGAATCAATACCGGATTCAGTGCGGATTTCCGGCCGTCCAGCAGAACACGCTCCTCGATCAGGCGGCCGCGGCTCATGCAGCGTATGGCCTTCAGAACAATGTAATCGGCGACACCGAATCGTCAACGAACCCGGGCTTCACCGGTGCCACCTATGCCGATCGGGCGACGCATTTTGGCTTCCCGCAGTCGGTTGACTCTACCGGCGAAAGCGTCGGCTACTATACGGGCGCGACCCTTTCGAACGACCAGTATGGCAACGCACTTATCGATGCGCTGATTTCTGGGGTCTATCACATTGCGATCGCGTCGTGGCCGATCACGGTTGCAGGAGTCGGGGTAGCCCGAACCACATTCAACGGCTATCCGCAGATTTCGGCGTCCCTCGGCATTGGAGGATTCCGATCGACTCAGGGGACGATGCCGCTTACGTTTCCCTGCCAGGGCGTGACCGGCGTCCCGTACTCGTCGTTTGGCGAAACCCCGACCCCGCCCAACACATCCGGCCCGTGGGGAACGCCAGTTGCAGTAGCTGGCAACCCGACCGACACGATTCTGATGCAATCGGGCACGATGACCGATACGTCGGGCAACGTTATCAGCCTCAAAGTGCTCGACTCGGCCTCTGACCCGAACAAGCTTCTGCCGAAGTTTGAAGGTGTCGCCTATCCGACTTCGCCACTTAAGCCGAACACCACGTATTCGGTATCGATCACCGGCACGGTGAACGGCACCGCGTTCTCGCGCAACTTCACCTTTACGACCGGTAACGTCATCGGTTAAGTGACCTCGGCGAGGCCCGCCACTGCATCGCGTGTGGCGGGCTTGTACTCACACCCTCAATGTCCGCCTCCGCACGGCCCTCCTGTTGCGTTTTGAGACTGAGACAGTACGAATCCAACAACCTGTGTCGTTCCCGGGTTCAGCATGCAGGCAAACACTTGGGTGCTCGAACCATAGCCGTTACTGGCCGTGCCAAAACCGAGTTTGTATACATCGTATGGCCCGTTGGTTGGGGGCCAAGTTCCGTAAGCTGAACCACCAAAGCTACTACCCGGCGCCTCACAGATTAGCGGAGGCGGCTGCGTGTTGATGTCGTTGGCAACTTGATTAGTTGTCTCGGACTGCGGGCCGATAAACGCCGACACCGGACTAATATACTTTCCATAGCCCGCGGCTACGTTAGCGCAAGCCTGCTGCTGATCGGCGTGCGTCGTCGGTGGGGCGCTCGGGATACAAGTTGGAGGAATCCAGCTCGTACCACTCCACGACGGTGGGGCGACTTGAACGTACCCTATGGGGCAAGACGGCGGGGCCTGGTAATTGCATTGTGGCGTGCTCCAATGCGAACCCTGCCAGACCGATGCGGAAGCCGTTGTCCAACCCGGCGCGGACTGGCATTGCGGTTGCGGAATCGGTCCATTTTGGATCGGTGTCGTGCACGTCGAGTCCTGATAACCGTACGAGCAGCGCACCGGCGCGGCCTCAGCGTGCGCCACCATTGCCAGCCAACACCCTGACACGAGCATCACCCGCAGCAAGAACTTCATTCCTTCACTCCCGTTAATACGCGCAATAGGTCTCAACAACGGCTGAACCGCTAATCCCGCTACCATTCCCGTCCGTAATCCAGACTGTCCACGGGCCCGAACCCGACGTCGTGACGTTCACGGTCGCAGTTGTGTCGACATAGACGTTCTGCAGGTTCGCAACAATTTGCGGCGTCCCACCTCCCGAACAGGACGGCGCTGGCACACCCCAACCGTTCTGGACGAGGTAGTAGTTGTAGCGGAGCGCGGTGCCGCCGATCGGCAACCACACGTTGTCCTGACATGAGAGCCATTGCCCACGCCCGTCGCTGTTCTGGGCGGCCGCACCATTGACCGGACACCCGGTTCTTGGCATGGCAATCGCCGCCGGCCGTACCGTCCCCTCGGCGATCACGTCGCCCGAATGCAGCGGCGCGAAGGTTGCCGTACCCCCCTTGAGGACCTGCAACATGCCGTTCTGGTAGACGTTCGTGTTTCCCAATCCGTCATTCACGAACGTTGAGACACTTCCGTTATTGTTTGAGAGCAGTTGCTTACCCTGCACATTGTCCGTCGCCGTGACATTTTTCAGGTTGTTGATGCTGACGCCGTTGGCGTTCTGATCACCGGTCCAGGTCAACGAGCCATCGCGACGGATGTACACCGAGTTGCCGTTCGTCGTCGGTCCATTCGTTGCCATCACGACAGCAGCCGGTGCGCCGGCTATGGGATTCGATGCATTCCAGGCGCCATTCAGCCCATAGACCGTCGACGCGTTCTGTGTCCTCGAAAAACCGAATCCGTTGCCCGCTGCCTGCGCGACGACACCTGCGCCCGCTACATCGGGCTGCCCTTTCTTCGTGACCGGCTTGGACGGGTAAAACAGATAGGAAACCTGACACGACGATGCGCCCGTCGAGCAGCCGGCCGGCCCGACGCTCATCTGGATCATGTAGGTACCGCCCCAGATCGGGCCCGCCGCGTAGTTGACCTTCAGATAGCCGCCCGACTGCAGTTGCGCCAAAGTCGGCGGCGTCACGGCCGTCGGCCCCGGCGCGACCAGCTGGGCAACGAGTGCACCGTAGTTATCCGTCACCCAGTTTCCAAGCGCGGCGTTAATGACCGCCTCATTCTGGCCTTCGGCCGTCAGCATCGCCGTTCGGCGCTTCGCCACGTCGTCCTTGATGCCCTGAATGGTCAGTAGCGCCATCGCAACGAGGACGATCGCCATCTCGATGATGCTGAACATGGCCGGTCCTTAATTGCCGTGGGTCGCGTACATCGCGATGCTCGCCGTCGCGCCAGCGGATGCACATGCCTGCCCCACCGTCGTCCCATTGAACGTAGTCGATGGGCCTGAGACCGTCGTGTTGTTCACCTTGACCATCGTGTACGCCCCCGCGATCGCTCCCGCCGCGAGCGTGCACACTGTCGCCGGCACCGGATACGTCAGCACCATTGCGTCGTTCGCCGACGAGACCGTGCCGGGTGCAGCGCTCACCGAACCACCGAAGATGCCCGTCAAAGTTCCGGATGCGACATTGATCCGCGACCCTGCTGAATCGAACGCGTGATTTTGCGCGAGCGTCGTCAGCGACTCCCCCGAAAAATCGATGTCGGCCGAGGTTGCGTCCTGAATGCCGCTGCGGAACAGTTGAGCCTCGCTCTTGAACTGATGCGCGTGGATGCGATCCATCACATAGCCTCGCCCTTGATAGACGATCAAGGCAAGCAGTGCCGCGCCGGCCATCACGGCAGCAGCTTCGATCATCGACAGCTCGCCCTTCTCCTTGCGGCGGCGGACGATACGGGAATAGGGATTCGTTCGCTTAATCGGCGTGTTCTTATTCATGGGGCTTCCTCAGAAAGATTTCGCAGCAGTTGATGGAGTACTGTCGAAGCTCACCGCGCCGGTCGCGACATACGAGCCGAGGCCGAGGGTGAGAAACGCGAGCGCGGCAAAGCCAAGCAGCACGTAGTGGGTGATCTTCGCGTTGCGGCGCACGGTCTCGACCACCCGGTTGAGCGAGTTCTGGCCGAGATCCTTGATCGACTCGACGAACTGGTCGCGCCCAGCCGCGTCGGTCATGATGTCGATCGTCGCTTCCGAGAAGATCCCGGTATCCAGCGCCCGCATGGGCTGATCGGGATTCGCGGTGAGCCGGGCGCTCATGCGGCGGAGATGCCACCGCAGCCACGGGTCGGCCGACTTCGTCAGCCTGTCCAGCGCGGCGCGTAGCGTGAGGTTCGAATCGAACAGGCCCGCCAACGACACGATCAACAACGCTGCACGCAGGTCGCGCCGATTGCGCCACATCAAGGGCATCGCATCGATCCGATTGCGGACATGGCCAACCCAACGCTTGAGCGTGTGGAAGTAAGCGACCACCAGCCCGGCCACGATGGCACCCGTGAACCACCAGTACTGCGCGCAGAACGTGTCAATCGCGTAGATGATCTGCCCCGCGTCAGACCATTGGTCCAGCGGCTTCACGTCGCTCGCTTCCGGCAAAATTTCGGAGCCGAACAACACGCAGAACGCGTACAGATAGACGAGCAGAAAGGCGGGATACGCCATCTGCAACGACGTGGTAGCCGCCAGCACGCCTTTCGCGTGCGCTGCCATCTCGGCCAATTCGAGCCCCCGTACCGCCGCGTCGTCGCGCGGCGATTGGCCGGCCAGGTCCAGCAACACGTATTCGTCGTTCGGAATAAACGACTTGATTGCGGTCGCGAAATCGTCGCCCGCCCGCATGCGCTGCGCGATCTTCTGGAACACCGGCCACACCCAGTTCTTTCGGGCGCGGTGGCGCTGTTCGAGGGTCGTCAGGCGCTCCAGCAAGGTCTCGCTGTTGCGCAGCCCTTTCTTTGCGACGTCCAGCCGGGTTTCCCGATAGAACATCTCGCGCATCTTCTTGAAGCGCCATGTCGCGAGCTTCATCCGTTCACTGGCGGGCAATGCCATGAACATCGAATAGATGATCGACTTGATCATGACGGCAGTACCCCGTCTTCATCCGCGAACACGCGGTATGTCTCGAACGCGCACATCGATTCGTCGATGAAGCGTGGATCGATGAGGCCGCGCGCGGCCTTGTACAGCGCATGCTCGTAGACCGTCTTGCCGGTCATGTCCGCGTCGCCGAATTCGGTCTTCCGGCTCGTCCGGAACACTCGCTCCGCCCCGCGCCAGTCCCGTTCGACCACGCGATCGAGGAACTCGGGCGTCGGCTGATACAACTCCATCGCGAGCGTCTGCCCCTTGATCCCGGCCGCCACCTTGCCCGCGCGCGTGAGCAACCCCGGTCGGCGGCAATGCTGGCACCCCTCTTCGTCGCGGCAGGCCATGTTGGACGTGTCGAGCCCGAACTTTGTCTCGAGCGTCGCGAGCTGCCGTGGCGACAGCACGTCGCGCGCCGGCCGCTTGCAGTGCGGGCACAACTTCGGAATCAGCTTCTGATTACCGACGGCATTGAGAAACTTCCCGGACGCGACCTCATCCATCGGCAGGTTCAGGCGCCCGCCCACCAACCGCATGACCGCGCCGATGATGTTGTCCCCGTGCAGCGTCGCGCGCACCGGGTGGCCCGTCAGGGCGAGCTCGGCAACGAGGCCGGCGAGCACCGCGTCGCGCACCTCGCCGATCGTCAGATCGTCGGGATCCATGCGCATCAGCGTGCGAATCACTTCCACGATCTTGCGGTTCGCGTCTGCGTCCGTTTCGCCCGGACGCCGCTGGAGGGAGATATCGGACAGCCACGGTGCCGGCACTTCAGACGGCTCGTTGACGGCGAACTGCTTTTTCAGATCCCGATTGGGCAACAGATACGACAGCGCACGCAGCAGCGTCGTCTTGCCGGAACCCGTTTCCCCGGTCAGGAACGTCGCGCCACCGCTGACCTTGCCGAGCATCTCGATGATCGCCAGCTGACTCGGCTCCAGTCCCATGTCCTCCGGGAGCAGAACCTTGTAGTTCTTGAAATTGCCGTCGAGCAGGCGCAGCGCGACATCGAACCCGCCGACGAGCGGCGCGCTCTGCCAGCGAATGTTCACGATATCCATGTGTGCCACGAGCGGAATCATCGCGGACTGCGGCGCGCTCGGCTGGAACGTCTCGCCCGAATTGGTATTGCGCAGGACCAGGTCCTGATATGCGGCGGACAGCGCGCGGCGCACCAGTGCCTTTGGCATCTTGCGGTACGAGTAGAGATCGCCGTCGACGCGCAGGCGCAGCTCCACATCGTCGGCGTAGTCCCGGTACTCCCAGTGCACGTCGCTCGCCTCATAGGCGTGCGCGGCCTCCAGCACATCGCGGAACGTGCCGATCGCGCGGGACGACTCGGGAACCACGTTGGCCGCGCGCTGCCGCTCCTTGTCGTAGAGGGCCGCGATGACGTCCTCGTCCGCGACCATTTCTTCGTGAACGGCGATATCCCCGCGCGCGAGATCCTTCAGGTAAGTCGCATACAGCTGGCTTTCATGAAAGCGCTGCGTCGTCACGACAATCGAGATTCCTGCCTGCAATTCGACGGCAATGAATTCGCGACGCGCCGCATCGGTGATCCGGAGCGCTGCGTTCGGATCGCGCTGGCAGAGAATCCGCTTGAACGTGAGTGCCTCGGCAGAAACCAAGCGCGGCAAGCCGCTCGCATGCTCCATCGCGGGGGAGTCGACCAGATCGACGCCGATGCGGCGAATCGTCGGGGGCTCGTCAGCTGCGGGCGTTTGGTGTTCCAACTCGGCTTCGTTCTGGCGAACACCGGCGTCGAGCGCGGCCTCGGGTAGATTGTCGATCGCGTCCACCCGATTGGCTTCGCGCGAGGCCGCGGTCGTTTCGACGGCGGCTGGCTGCGACTGCGGCGGATTGACATTGATCGGCGAAGCGCCTTCAACCGAATCGGTGCCATCGATGCGCGGGGCGACGGCTGGCGGCCCGTCATCACGAATCGGGGCGTCGTCAACGGCTGTGACGTCCTCGATTTCCGCCTGCGCCATCCGCAGACGCATGCCCATCGTCATCGGCTGACCTTCAGCCGCCTGACGGGGATTGACTGGCTTGCTGGTCGACTTGAACCGGGGTTCCCGCGGTTCGAACGAACGCGGGGGTTCGTCGGCATCCACGGGGACCTTGCCCACGATCGGCATCGCGGCGGCCGAGTTGTCCACGAAGCCAACCTTCAACGCCTTGAGCCGACCGAACAGGCCCCGCTTGGCCGGTTCCGGCGAGTCGATTTCCGAGAACATGCTCATTGCGCACCCCCGATCGGCGTGCCGGGGATCGGGCCGCCGGACGGCAAAGGCGAAGCAAGATCGATCAACGACCGGACCGAGTTCGTCGACGCGGACGGCACCGGGATAGCGGCACGGATCGGCTCTTTCCAGGTGCGCTTGCCTTCGGCGACCGCGACGGAATAGCCGTCAACAGCCTTCACGTTCCAGCCATTGAGCAGCGTCGAGCCAACGCGCGCGGGGTAGATCGCATCCTGAAAGAGATACAAGACGTAGGAGCCCGATTCGTCGCGCGATGCACCGAGAAACGAGACCGGTTCGGCTCGCGCATGAGTCGGGGCGGCCAATTTCGCTGCTGGCTTCGCAGGTACTGACGCAACAGCGCCGCTCGCCATGATGCTGGGCTGCGGTGCTGTCATCCCGCCGATGTTCGGCTGCAGCGCCGAGGAGCCCGTCGCGCCACCCGACAGCTGGCGGACGATACTGGCTCGCGACACTTGATCGATGTCGTCGATCGACAGTCGAGGCGTCGCCGGTTCCGCATAGGCGGTCAGGGCCAGCCCGGCGCCCGCCGCGACGAGTGCGTGCTTAATCAAGAACAAAATATTTCCCCTTCGCGGTGAAATGGACGCCATAAGGCGCATCGCCCGTGTCGCTGCTCGTCGTTGCCCCTGCACCCTGGTTGAGGCGCAATTCGACCTTGAGTGATTCGAGCGTCATGTTGGGCGGCAGCTTCGCGAGCAACGGTGCTTGCCACCGAAAGCCCTCGATCGTCCAGTCGCCCTGCTTGATGATCCGGGCGATGTGGCCACCCCCTTCCCCCGCTACGGGAGCCGGGATGAGCGGGCGCGTTTCTCCCAGCGTGACGGTGTAGCCGTAGGCGCGGATTTCGAAAGGCTGGGATGACATGCGCTGCGGCGGCGTTTGCACCGCCTCGATGAATGCCTGTTCAGACGGCCATTGGGACGATTCCTTCGCCGACAGCACGTCGACCTTCGGAACCGCCGGCCCGCGTGCGTTCGACGTGAGTCCGTCGCGCGAGAATGTCACTGGGCGCATCGCCGCGGTCGCCGCGCTTTCAAAATCGGCAAACGTGCCGCCTTGCCGCCGGAAGGTCATCGTGCAATAGCCGGCCGTCGGGCAGTTCGCTTCCTTGAAAACCCAGCCCTTGCGCACCGATTCATTGGTGCCAACGGCCGCGAGCAGTGCCGGCCCCAGTGCGGACGCACGCGGGAGCGCGCGGGAGAACGTGCTGCGCACGGCAGCCGCGTAGCGTTCCGCATACGTCGGGACGTGCGGCGGCGGTGGCGGTGGCGACAGCGCGTCCATCAGCTTCGCGCCCCCGACGATGGTCGCGCCCGCGATGAACAGCAGCGGAATCGCAGCCGGGATGGAGACCGGTACCTTCGTGATGCGGCCGGCCTTGCGGTTCCCGAGTAGCTCGCTCGCCTGAAACGGCTCGTCGATGTCGCCGATCCGGTCTCCGGCGCCGAGGGTGTCGAGCGCCAGGTTGCCTTTGAGACATTCCTGCTCAATCTCGAGACGTCGCGCCTGCGCGGTTTCCGGGGACAACACCTCGTCGCTGCGCACCGCGCCGCGCACCACGAACACGGCGTGCACGCGCAGGCCGTCCTGCAGCAGCACCAATGCCGCAGGCCGGTTCTTGATTCGATCATGCAGTGCGACGCGTGCCGCGCCTGAATACAGTCGCGCGCCCTTGACGTCGGCCGATTCGGGCATCGCGAAGCCGCCGATCAGTTCATCGCCGACCTTGTACTCGACGAAATGCGTCGCGCCGAATGCGTCTGCGTAGCGGCGGCGCTCGGCCCGGCCACCTTTGACCGGATAGGCCCGCCAGTCGAGGCCGAAGACGAGCCGCGCGCGCTTGTCGGTCGGCAGGGGTTCCGTGATGTGCATCATCGCGTCACATCGACGGAACGACCGTCGCCTTCAGCATGATGATCTGGAACGTCTTCGACTTGTTCCATGACCCGGTGAGCCCACCGATGCCCGCATTCGTCGTGCTGTCGGCGTGATCCGTCATCGCGCCGTACAGGACAACCGTCTGCCCATCAGAGAGCGCGATCGTCTGATCGTCCTTGGTCCCGATGGTGTGCGCCAGCTGGATCTGTTGCTGTGTCTGGCCCGAACCTACCCCCGCGCTGGTGAAGGGGCCGTTCAGCTTCGAGCTGTCTGCCCAGTACGCGAGCACGATCTGGTTGTGGTCATTGACCGCCGGCAGCACGTTGACGAAGTCGCCCGTGGTGATCGTGCCAGGCGTCAAGCCAGGCACACCACCCGACGTCGCGTTCAGCGTGCCGGCTGACGGCGACGTCGAGCGCAGGTAGTCGTCGCTCTGGAACGAGGCGACCGACACCGGCAGCCCGTTGAGCGTCATCTTGGTCATCGTGTTGTCCTGCACGGTGCGGCCGTACTTGTTCAGCGCATTGATCGCCGCGTTCGTGCCAGAGAACGGGGCGTCCGGGCGCAACACCGAGACGCCGACCGAGCCGCCGCCCGTTGCCAGCGACGTCGGCGAAGCGAAGCTGATCGCGTAGCGCGCGAGACCTGCATGCATCGCATTGAATACGACATCCGCGTTCGCGCCCGCCTCACTGCCCTTGCTCAGCGAAATCTGGATCGTGCGCACCGTGACCGCGACCTGGCGCGTCGAGATTGCGTTCTCGTGCTGCAACAACTTGCCGATGTTGTCCGCCGCCTCTTTCGTGTCGTACACCATCACGAGGCGACTCTGCGGGTTCACGCTGACGCGGCCCATCGGCGACTTCAGCTTGTCGATCTCGGCGGTGATCGAGGCAATCTGGTCGAAATCACCCTCGCGACCGGTCGACGTCTGCGCGGAGAACGAGCCAGTATTGCCGCCCGAACTGCCGCCGCTGCCGCCACCCGATTGATTGCCGGTCGACGTGTCCATGCCTTTGCTCATCGTCGACTTGATCGAGACCTTGCCGGGGATCGCGGCAATCTGATACATCCGCGTCACGAATCGGGACACGTTGATTGACCCGCCATCGAACGACCAGTCCAGGCCGAGATCGGTGCTCATATTGCGCATGTACAGGCCGACCTTGCCGGAGAAGGGCTGCCGATAGACCGGCTCTTCGGACTTCGCGGCGACATTGCGGGTCTGGGCCTTTCCGTCTCCCTGACCAGGCACCAGCGAGTCGCGCGGGACGAATACATCCGGGCTCAGATGAACCGGATAGCCCGTCGCCGTCGAGATCAACGTCGCGATCTGCCTGATGCCGAGGTTCGCCGGAAGCGTGACGCTTTTCTCGCGGAACACGGCCGGCAGCGTGGCCTCGTATGCGAGCGGCACGAGCCGGTCGCCGAGGAACGCGGTCGGCACGTCTTCAACGAGTGCCATCGACTCCGGGCCCTTGGCCAGCGCGTCAGAAATCGTGCGGTGCGCGGCGTCGTAGCTGTCGTTCACGTCCTGCTGCGTCACGGCACAGCCCGTGGCCAGCACAGCGGCTGCAATCGCCACGGCGAATCTCAATAGGTGCATGCGCATGGTTCTCAGTCCTGGCAATTGCCCGCGCGCACGATCACGCGGATGACTTGATTGGTATGGCGGCACGCGCGCGTCGGCGTGCGCATGTGGTTCGTTGCCTTCATGACCTGTTGCAGCACGGAAGTGAAGTCGCCGGTGAAGGTCGCGTTGAATTCCAGCGGCAAGTCGTCGTCGATCTTCCACGCGAGCTGCCAGCCCTGCTGCTGCAACCACCGATCTAGCGCGTCGCGCAGGTTCACGTCCTGCGGCGTCACTGAAAACGTCAGCGTGCCGGGTGTGGGTGGTGTGCTGGCACCGGGCAAAACCACGGCGGCGACGTCGGTCGAAGTCGACGGTGCAGCGGGCGCAGGGGTGTTGCTGGTCGCCGGCGCCTGCAGCGTGACCTTCGGAACGGAAGCCAGGATCTGCCAACCGTCGGGATCGACGGCTGCGCGGACATTCACGGCCGTCGCGACCAGGGCCGCAGCAACAAGGACGCGCGTCAGCGCGCGGGATCGGTAGGTGATCAGCATGGTTATTGGCCCTGCATGAGGCGGCGGTAAATCGCGCTCGCATAGACGAGCTGCTTTGAAGGCGTGACCGCGTTGTACGCACCGACCGCCTTCCAGTTCGGCCCGAATTGCTTGATGTTCGCGGCGAGTATCCATGCGCCGACGTACGCGCTCACGCAGGCGTTGAACAGGTGTTCGCGACGAATCCCGTACTGCGAGAGCTTGGGCAGCCAGGACGAATTGATCTGCATCAGGCCGATGTCCTCGCTGCCATTGGAATTGCGGTTGATCGCGTCGGGGCGCATGCCAGACTCGTGCTGAGCGATCGCGCGCAGCAGCCGCGGATTCAGCCGGTGGTACATGGCCGCGTCATCGATGCAGTCGGCGCGGCACACCGCGGCCGCGCCAAACAGCACGCACGCGAGAATCGAACGAAGGCCGATCACGATGCCGCCCCTCCCTTCGATTGCGCGACACTCGGTGCCGCTGCCGGAGCCGCCGACGGCACCTCCCGATAGGTCACTTCGTGACGACGCTTCACGTTGACCACATTGCCGTCGGCGGTGACGACGAACTGGTCGTCCGTACCTTCGAACATGTAGTAGCGGCCCTTCTGCTCGCCCACGCCGAGATGCCGCGTGTCGGTCACGCCGACCTTCACCACGGATTGCGCGAACTTGAAGTACGTGCGCCCATCCCGATCGAACACGGCTTCGAGCCGCGCACGGTTCGGCTGATCAAAGTCGTAGACGGTCTTCGCGTCGCGGCTGACTTCGACGCGATTGGACGCGTCAGCCACGACGATGCGCTCGGCGCGATCGATCGTCATCACGTTCGTCGTGGGATCCCAGCCCGGGTGCAATGACTTGCCGCCCGGGGTCAGGAAGGTCACGTCCTTGCCCGGCCGCGCGGCGAATCGAATCTGCGTGTGCGTAGCGTCGCCATCGCGAATCGCTTGCGCGCCGAACCGTTCGGCCAGCTGCGATACCGGCGCTGGCTGCGCGGAAACGTTGGCGACGACCGCTTCCAGCCCGGCCTCGTCGGTCCGGCGCTCGCTCGCCGCATAGTTCAGTGCGGCGGACTTCGGCACGTCGCGATGCAACCGAATGTGGCGCGCACCGAAATCGACGTCAGCGTACAGACCGGTCTGCGTCAGCAGCCGATCCAACGCCTGCAGCCAGTTTTCGCCGTCATGCGTGTCGAACGCAGCCGAATTCGTCAGATCGACGTCCTTTTGCGCGGCACCGGTCCACCCTTGCGGTACCAGTGCCTTCACGACGTTCGCGACGGGCGTTGACGTGTGCAGAGGGCGAACGGGCTCGAGCGCACCGCGCGTGCCAATAATCGTCAGCCGGTTGGTAAAGCCATCAAACCCGGCCGGCTGATCGTCGTGCAGCGCGGCGAGCGTGCCGGTGCCGCCGATGAACGTGTTCGCTTTCTTCCAGCGCGCGGTCGCCGCGCGCCCCGCCACCTTGTAGCTGATTGTCTGCGGCGTGCCGTCGACCACCACATACGGTCCTTCGTTGTGGCCGCCGTCGGCGGTGATGACCTGACCGGCGCGGGGCTGGATATAGGTCTTTGCGCCATCGTTGAAGATCAATGCCGGACGCTCAGCGATGCCGCCCATGATCTCGTAATCGAAATCGAACGGATCGGTGTTTGCCCCGTGAGCGATCCCATAGGAGAGTGCGACGCATGCGCAAGCGAGGCGTGTGAGCGCGCGCTTCATCGGCTTGCCTCGATCATGGAGAGATGACGCACGAATCGCGCGAGATACGCACGGCCCGGCGTCGGGTTCGCGCTGTGGTAATAGGCGATCGCCTTCTCCACGGAACCAGTGCGTGCGTAGTTCTCGTTCAGGATCTGCTCGGCCACACGCACATTGGTCGCCGGCGCGAGCGCGTCCCAGGCAGAGGCGAAGCGCTTGCCGTGAAAGCACCAATTAATCTGCAACAAGCCGACGTCAAAATCGCACCGGCCCCGCGCGATCAGCATTTCGATCGCCTTGTAGGCGTCCATCCGGGATTTGAAGAACAGCCCCTGACCGGCAACGTTCAACGTCCACGGCCAGGGCCGGCCGTTGTAGGCCGATTCGTTCAACGCGATACCCGCCAGCACCTTCGGATCGACACTCGCTCGCAGCAGCTCGAACGGTGCCACCGCAGGCGCACATGCCCAGCCACCCCGCCCCTCGGTCACCGCGGCTTGCGCGTCGTCCGACAGCACGGGGGGCTGCAACCAGCCTCGATCGGCGAGCAGTTGCTCGAGCGAGACATCGTGGCCGTCGATCGTCACGGTGATGCCCGTGTCCGGCCCGCTGCGCACCGGTTGCCCGACAAGGGGCGCCGCCCATTCGATGAACGGCTGGAGGCCGCAGAAGAACACCGGCTTACCGGGCAACGTGACAACCTCGCGCGCCTTGCCACTCGAGATCACGATACTCACCGGACTGATGACGTTAGAAATCGTGGTCGCTGCATGCACGCTCGCGACACCGAGCGCCAGCGATGCAATGAAAAGGAGTCGCTTCATCATGGGCGGTACGGCTCCAGGACCATGTCGCGGTTGACTTTGAGCATGAAGTGGCGCTCGCCCGGGTCGGAGGTGATGGTGGGCGGGATGTTCTGGTAGCGGCTCAGCACGGATTGCGTGGTTTGCGCGGCGACCTGCCCTGCCGTACTGCCGACTTGGGTGACGCCGAGCGGGCCGGTGGTCGTGGAGCTATCGCCCCCGTCGAAGCGACGTAGCAGGATGGCGGTCAGGAACGACGCACCGTAGATCTTGAGGAAGTGGTTGTTGACATGCCCGGAGAACCCGGCGGCCCCGTTGCCGTCAGCACCCTGCGCGCCGTAAAGCGGCACGTGCTTACCGTTCGGCAGGCGCATTTCAGCGCCGGCGACAAGGATCGACTCCTGACCGGGTTGTACGTCCGAGCTGTATGGCGCGGTAATGGTCGTGCCCCACGGGATCACGAGGCAGGTGCCGGTGAGGCTGTCATAGACGTCGCGCTCGACTACGAGCGAAGCCGTGCCGGGACGATCTGAGTTGAGCGCCTCGGCCGAGAGCACGGGGATTTTGGCAGGCGGCGACAACGTACAACCGCGCGACTGGCCGACGAAGCCCGTACGGGGAAAATCTCGACCGTTCTCGCTTTGCAAGGCGACGTTGCGCATGAACTCGTTATCGCGTTGCTGCGTCGTCATTGCGCCGGGCGCTTGTCCGCCCTTGGCAGCGGCCGCAGCCTGTGCGATCGCGGCGTTCGTCGCTGCCTCTTGCGCGGCCGCTTGCTGCAGCATCTGCTGCGGTGTCAAAACACCGTTCGGCGCTTGCTGTTGCTGCTGGGCATTGGCGGCTGGCGTTTTCAGGCCATCCTTGAAAATAGGCGACGCGTAGATATTGTCCTCAGCCGTTTTCGCCTTGAGGTCCGTGTTTCCTTGATCCGGAACGAGCGAATCCGCCGAGAGATTCGGCTTCTTGTCGGCGACCGGCGCGGAAGCGGCACGCGCGGCTGCTTCGGAGGCCGCGCGTCGCGCAGCGGCCTGCTGATCCGCAATGATCTTGTCGACGTCTTCAGGACGATTGCTCTTGTCGATGCCCTCCGCCGCGCGCTCCTTCTTGAGCCGAAGCGCCTCTTCGTCCGCCTTGCGACTGTCCTGCGTCTGGTAGTAGAAGCCGATCGCACCAATTGCGATGGCGGCGATACTGCCCACCGCGATCAGGGCGTTACGAGGCACCTTGCCCTTGACGAGCGAGGCTTGTTCCGGCGACAACGTGTCGGTCTGTTTGGCCATGTTGTGCGCTCAAAATCCGAACAGGCCGCGGCGGCCACGCTTGATCGTGACCACTTCGCCCGCGCGCGTCAGCGTGATTTCGTCCGCCAGCTGCTGGACAACGATGTATGGCCCACGCCGGATAAAGTTCGGGCTGACGATGTCTCCGCCCTCTCTTACCGTGGGCACGGCGAACGGCGCGTTTTGAGGCAAACGAATCCAGACGAACTTGCCGTCGTCGAACACGGTCTCTGGCTTGATCGCGCCGGACCCGGACACCGTGTACTCGAAATTCAGCTTGTCGGGCGTCACGCCGATCGGGCCGGAGTCGGTTTGCGAAGCAACACCGGACAGGCTGCCTTCCGCGCTGTCACTGCCCCCGCCCTCGCGCGCACGAACTTTCGCCATCAGCGAATTCGGATAGTTGAAGCGGACTGACTGGTAGAACAGGCCGCCGACCGGGGACGACACGAGCGTCATGTCGTACTCGCGCATGTTGGTGGTCAAATGCAGCGTGTTCACGAGCCCGGGTTTGGTTGGCTTCACGAAGACGTGATTCGCGCCGTCGGTATCGATCATCCATTGGATCGAGTCACCGAGCGCGGGCTCGGCGGTCAGCACCTCGCCGCGCGCGAGCTCGATCGTTGTGACCTTGAGCGGTGCCGTCATGACGCGGAAGATCTGGTCGCGGCTGTACGGAAACACGGCCATGCGCGCATCGCCTGGCATGGTGATCGGATCCGCGCCCGAGTTGTATGGATTCACCGGACTCATCGGATCGCCGATGATCGTCGCAAGATCGAAGTTCGGGGCCGGTGGGAGCACTGGCGACGCGGGCTTCGCGGCAAGCGCGCTGGTCATCGCGATCGTCGCGAACGCGCCGCACGCAGCAAGGGTACGGAGTCGTTTCATGCGGCGGTCTTCTGCAGTGTCCAGAACGGGTAATAGACCCCGAATGGGTTGTTGCCGAGTGCGTCCTCTTGGGTCGGCGCAACGATCTGGTAGCGCACCGTGAGGGCGTAACGCACAACCACCGGTTTGTCGGAAGGCGTTTGGGTAGTGGATGTGGTGAATTCCACGATCGCGGTCGAGTCCTCGAGCAGCGACACGTTGGTCACGCGGGACTCGCGTACGAGCTTCGGGTTCGTCGTGATTTGTTGGAACGGCGCGTCCTGCTTCAACCAGTCAGCAAACTGATTGCGTGCATTGCCAGTCATCTGCTGCTTGACCGCGTTGATGTTCCTGGCCATGCGCGACGACTGGATGTCATCGGTCAAGACCGGCTCAATCGTGAACCAGCGTTCGACAGTTTCCCGCAGGGCCTTCCGCTTTGCCTGGTCGTCTGGCTTGTACGAGGTCAGCTGCGTCACGATGGGGTTTCCCCCGGCATCTGACGAAACGCCGTATGCCTTGACCACGGAAGGCGCAGGATTGCGGGTATAGACGGCACCGCCCGCTACGATCGCGAGGAGGAAACAGAAGGTCTTCCAATGGTTGGCCTCCACGCGCAAGCGCGTGGACTGATCGAAGATGATCTGCTCAGGATCGTCGTTCGAATAGAAGCCGGGCGCAGGCGATAAGGCGACCTGCTTCTTGCTTCGCGGAAAGAGTCGGGGGAAACGCATCGCGGTTGTTCCAATTGGCTCGGGTCCATTGAAACAGCCGGAGAAGGGACGCATCCCGGCAAAAGAGCCGCGATTTCACTCACCTTTTCAGAGGGCCTCGACCAGGCAGGAACGGCCGCCGGAAGAGTGCAACCGGTTGAGGGCCTCCAGGCGGAAAGCTCACGCAAATGATGCTTCTTTTCGGCTCAAGCCTCACGAGTCTTCCGGTAGCGTCGTCTTCCCTCTACCGCACACGCTGAATAGACTCTCACGTGGTTGAAATTGCTAGAATCACTCCCGGTTCTACGCGTTCTACGAAAAAACTCCAAGCCTTTCCTTGAAATATCAGATACTTGGGTCTTTGTGACCCTCAACCGGTTAAGGGGCGATCTTGTCGACCAACCTTTCACCTGCCTCGGATTTGAACGTCGAGATCACGGGTGCGACCGCTAGGCCCACGTCTGGTGATGATTTGGAGCGCTTTGCCAGCGAACACTCGAGGCTGCGCGAGCGGAGTGCCTCAGCGATCGAGTTAGGCCTGTTTTATCAACTCGGATTGGCCGAAGGAGTGTGGCCAAATCAGGCGACCCTTGCCCGCTCCCTTGGCATTTCAAAGAGCTACGTGTCGACTGCAATTCGGGCGGCGAGGCTGCCGGACGAAATTGTCGCGGCAGTCGGCGGGAAAGAGCGAGTTTCGTTTCGGACCGCGGCGATGCTGGAGGAAGTGATTCGCGCTGTTGGCGCGAACGTAGCTCGCTTGCGCGCGTCGATTATTGGTAACGGCCGCGGACTCGATATTGGCGATGTTGTATCGTCAATCGCAACAGGTCGCCCACCATTGGTAGCTGGGCGGAAGCTGTCCATCAACGTGAGTCGGACTGGAAAGTTCATCAAGATCGAGTCGCCTAATATCGAAAAGTTGATAGCCAACTTGCCAGCGATCGAAGCCCTATTAGGGATGTATCTGTGATCCCGAGCATCGCGCGAAGGCAACCGGCGCAAAGACGGGGACTTGCCGCACACTATGATCAGCAAGCAATTCACATCGATGATTTGCAACATACCGCGCGGTTTTCATCGCGGCGGCCCGAACTGTTGTTATCGACAGGATGTCGGCCTTGTGGTTGCCCATCTTCCCGTACTGTAAGTGGTCTCCTTCCGTTGGTCCTTCCGCACATACATTGAGCTCTAAGCCAGCTCGGACCGGGCCGATCATCGTCACGACCTACGCGACGATTAACCACTCCGGCCTTGCCCGGTGTTTCGGTTATCAGCTTGGCGTAACGGATGAAGACCTCGCAGGAACAAACCTTCCCAGATCGATGATAATCGATCACCTCTTCGGACACCTACTTTTCCAAGATCAGTCGTAGCTGATCGCGCGAGTCAGCTTCCGGATGGGCTGTCGATACCCGAGATCGAACACGCTTTACTGACCGGTGCTCCTCCGCGGCCAGATGAGGTTACGGTCTCGTTATCAACAGGCAGGAATCATCTCATCGTCGAATCGTCCAGGCTGCCGACCATACTTCGGGAAGCACCGAACATCGCTCAGATCATCAATTCGACTCTGCGTGGTAAATGAAGCCCCGCTTTTGGTCAACGTTTATGGTTCGTGAGCGCCCGTGAGGTGAATGTCTATGGTTCGCAGTGGCTCCGGGCACGCGTCGCAAGCCCGCAGCGTCTTTGGTGATCGGCCGAACCGTAAGGTGAACGTCTATGGTTCGGTCGGCTGGTTCTAAGGATCTCGCTCCTGCGCGGTGAACTTGATGCCCGAGGGGAGGCTTTTGCGCTGTTGCTGAAAGCCGACGCTCGTTTACGTGTTTACTTCAACACTTTTAACACCTTTAACTACGTTTACGCGCCGGCAGAGCCTTGCTGGGTAAGGCTTTGCGGAGTGTTGAGTGCACATCTATGGTTCAACTGGTGAACGGCTGTGGTTCTAAGGGTGAAGGGATATGGTTCAGATGGTGCATACCCATGGTTCGCCAAGTACATGGATATGGGGCGAGAGTGAATGTTTGTGGTTCCGGGGTGGGCGGGAGAAAGGTGAAGGCCTATGGGTGCCGTTGAAGGTGAACAATTATGGTTCTAAAGACGCATACTGTTTCTTGAGATTGTGCTCGAAAAGTATTTGGTAAATATATGATTTATAAGGATTTAGCTGCAAAGATTCTCTGTCCGATCTCAGCCGATTAGGAGAAGAGGTCCAAAGGTGAACGTTTATGGTTCTTTTGGGCGCGCGACTGTCGGCTGTCCGGAAAAGGTACCGAAAAGTGAACGTCTATGGTTCCGCGCTCCGGGAAAGGGGTACCGAATCCTCCTGGCTTTCGGCTGGCGATGGTGAACGTCTATGGTTCCGAGATATCAACGGGTGTTTGCTTGGAACGACTCGTAAGCCATTGAAATAGAAGGTGAACTGGCAGAATTTCGACCGAAAGTGGCCCGGCGGCGCCATTGGTGAATATCTATGGTTCTCAAAGTGGTAGACAACGGTGGTTCTGGCCGTCGACGTCGCACCTATCCTTGAAGGTGAACAAAGTACAGTGTATTGTTACCGTTCATCTCCATTCGAGCGTATCCCCTTCGTGGCAACAAAAAAAGACACGGGTCGCGAACCCATGCAAATCGCCCTCTTCCAGATGCCGGAGATGCCGGATCCATTTCGGAAGGCGGTGCCGGCGATTCACATAGCGCCGAAGACGGGGCCTATCTCGCTCCAGCAGGCGAAGACTTGGAACGCCTTGATCAAGAACGCGATCGAGCAGCGCAAGGAAGGTGAACGTACATGGTTCGAGTACTCGATCGGGAATCTAATCTCTGACGTCGGACTGAACTCAAAAAATCGCGAGTACGTCAAGGCGACGATCAACTCGTTGCTTGGCTTTGTGGTCAACTGGGACCAGTTGGCAGCGAAGTCTGAGTGGAACGCCAGCGCGTTGCTTGCCGGCGCGAAGATATCCGGCGGAACTCTTAAGTATCAGTTCTCGGACAACATCAGCGAGCTTCTACTCAGCCCCGAAGTGTATGCGAGCATTGATATGCGGATCGCGAGGACGTTCAAGCGCGGTTACGCGCTGACCCTCTGGGAGAACGTTGTGCGCTATGAAGGTGTCGGTCAGACTGGAAAAATGAAGGTCAATACCCTTCGCGATCTTTTGCTAGGCATGGACTGGGCGCAGGGTTCATACGCTGAGTACAAGATTTTCAAGAGCCGGATCTTGGTCCCAGCACTTAGGGAGATCAACGACGTTTCCGATCATGAGATTGTCATGAAGGAGGAGAAGACCGGTCGTGCCGTAACCGAGGTGCGGTTCTTTATCACGCCAAAGCGAAAATCTGAGGCCACGTCCGAAGAAGACCTCGACGTTCTTACCGCGATGACGAAAATAGCGGTTCCCCTGTCTGAGGCGCGGAAGCTGTTAGGCCAACATGGCCCCGAGGCGGTACGTCAAGCGCTCGCGTACACCGATGTTCGGGTGAAGAAAAAGAATGCGCAGCCGTTGGACAACGTCGCATCGTATTTTCGGAAAGCGCTGGCAAATGGCTACCAGCTGGAAAACGGCCGCGGCAAACCGGATAGCAGCGTCGTGTCGATCGCCTCTTCCCCAGAGCAAGCGGAGGACAAGCTCCTGTCTAAGCTCCTCGCGGAACGGGCCGAGCAAGCTCGTGGGTATTTCAATGAGCTAGATTCTGGCGAGCAAGGGGATTGTGTCAATCGCTATAACGAAAGCCAGGTGGCTCCGCAGCTGAAGCTCATTGCGAACAAGAAGCCGAAGAAGGCAGCCGAGCAAGCGTTCTTTCACTGGTTGGCCGAGGACGTATGGGGCAAGCCGACAGACCGCGATCTCCTGAATTTCGTGCTCGCTGGAGGCGTCGCAAGTTCTCGGTAATTGCCCTGTCTCAGGCGATAACGCTTCTGCGCGATGGCGCAAATCGCGTTTGGAGACGCAGGTATTTCACTGCGCCGCTCAAGCGATCTTGCCTGAGCGGCCGGCAACGCGGTAGCCTCCTTACGCGGCTGATTGCGTGGCTGGAGCTGGTACGTCGACGTCGTCGTCTTGCAGTTCGAGCGCCCAAGATTGTACGACCGCGGTCAACTTGTCGATCAGCCTCTCCTGCGCTTCGCCCTTTACCCCCTTCAGGTTCAACTCGGCCCGACCGTCGGCGAACGCCTTCAGTTCTCCAAGCTCGAAACCGCGCGGTGAGGCAAACTTGACTCGCGACTCATAGTGAGTTCTCTTCGCGCCTCGAGCGGTGGTCTTGTCGCTGGTCGCGACCTGTTCAAGCTTTCGCACCGTTGCCTGGCCAGCGATCACCTGGTCGAGCCAGTGTTCGGCTACCGCCTCGCCGGCCTTGTCGCATATGAGCTTGATGTTGTAGGCATGCGAGAGCTTAACCTTCTCAGCGTTGTCGACCATTCGTTGCAGCAGTGACATGGGCAGAGTGTTGAGCAGGAGAACCTTGTTCACCACCCCTTTGTCCTCACCGACCGCTGCCGCCAGCTCAAGTTGGTCTCGATAGACATGCTCTTTTAGCAGCCGCTGCCAGGACACGGCATCGTCGAACACGGTCTGATCGTCACGTTCCTTGTTTGCTCTGTACGCAAGGATGAACAGGGCTTGAGGCGAAAGGTTCGGGCGATACATGCCCAAGACAGTGCTCCGCCCCAAACTTTTCAGAGCACGCTTGCGCCGCTCACCGTCGACAATAATGTTTTTTCCGGGATATTCCGGTAATGTCGTAAAAATAATCGGTTGAAGTTGCTCCTCGCGCTCAAGCGTCGCAGCAAGGGCATCAATGCTCTGTGGGCTATAGAAAGCGCGGGGGTTGTACGGGTTGGCGATGCAATCGTCAATCGAAAGGACGTGGATCCGCTGGTCGTCTAGTTGGTCTGTTGGGGCGTCATTGAAGGTGGGCTTCTCATCAATCACCGCCCGAGAGTCAGGGTCCAGAATGTGCGCCGCATCTGCTTGGGCGGTTTTGACAACGCCGGAATTCTGCAGGCGAGCATCAACGTCGGAGCGCTCGGCATGCATACCAACACGGACTTTGCTTTTTAGGTCGAGCTTCCTACTCATTCTGCGTCTTCCTCGGAGTTGTAGAAGGCGATTAGCTCATCAAGAAGCGCTGCCACTTCGTTCCGCGCCGGCTTGACGGCATCAGACCGGAGCCCTTTCACGTCAAATACCGTTCGGCCCAAAGCTGCTGCCAATTTATAGACTTCGCGGTTTTTTATCGTCGTCGACAAAAGATGAACTTTGCTTTCCGAAAGCAGCTCCTTCATCTGTTTATGGAGCTGCGTTTTTGGATTTGCCTTGTTGAGCAGAATTGCGTATTTACCGTTTGGCTGAATGGATCGAGTCTGCTCGACGAGACGCATCATCCCTTCACTGCTCCAGAGATCCAGTGGGGACGAATCGGTTGGAATAATCGTCGCGTCGGCAACCATCAGCACACGGGCAGTAATTGGGGACTCAATACTGGGTGGACAATCGACCAACACAATTTCTGAATCTTCGGCCAATTGTGTGATGACACTTCCTATTTGCTTACCGTGACTCGCGACACTGACGATTTTGAATGGCAGCGGATTCCCATCGTCAGATACGGCGTTCCAACGCAAGCAGGAATTTTGGGCATCGGCATCCGCAACAAGTGGCTTGTACCCAGCATCATGGAAGGCCCCAGCCAAGTTGATTGTCGTGGTTGTTTTCCCGGTCCCACCTTTTTGATTTGCAACAGCGAATACTAGACCCATCTCGCCTCCAGACAGTAACCGGACATTCGGTGCCCGTTGTCGATCTCCACGTGGAGATTCGAGCATGAAGTGATGTCGATCTCCACGTGGAGATCGGACGCACGTCGGTGTAGCCGTCGCTAAAAGGACTGTACCCTCGAAGTATAATCCATGATTTAATTTTATCAAGAAAAATAGGGGCGACGGCCGAGTCAAAATCTCCACGTGGAGATCGCAAGGCCTCCGGGCGCTGGATTGGACGCTGCAGGTTACGTCGATGCCCAATCTCCACGTGGAGATTGCACTCCAGTCGGCGCTTGTGGCGTCCAGCGCACCAACTTCACCGGCCAATCGGCGAGCTAGAGATGGAATGCGCGCTGGAGAATCTTATATACCGAATTTTGCTCAACCCGATGCGGGTCGGATGCGCGTCCGAGAAAAGTCCTAGATCTTCTGGGAGTTTCCAGCTGCCACGGGCGGAAGTCGAGGATTATCTAGGAGTTGAATGGTCCTCGCCGAACAATCTCCGACATAATCTACGAGAAGTCGCTGCGTTGCCGGCTGCACAGAGCAGAGACGTCGAAACTTCGCGCACGCGTGCTTGGCCCACGGCGCCAGGTAATCTGCGGAAATTCTCGTAAACCACCGCTATGGGGAAGGGCAGGGCGTGCTATTCCCGCAGCCATTTCATGCCGGAAATATCGCTAGGCCGAAGCCAGCCTGAGGAATGTCTCGGCCTCGCGGTACTGGCGGCCAAGCTCGGCAGTCGCATAGATTGATGTGGTGTCGAGTGAATCGTGACCTGCGAAATTCCGCGCACTCTCGAGGCTCATCCCATTGGCGAGTGCATGCGACACAAAGGTGTGTCGCAGCCAATGCGGGCTGGCCGCGCTGAAGGCCCGCGCATGCGGTGAGTCCTCGCGCAGCGCCGCGGCAGTTGCCATTGCGAAAAACTGCTTGATTGCCTTGTAGAGCTGCACCGGATGGATCGGCCCGGTTTGCCGCGCGCGCGCGGCGAGCTCAGGCACCGGATCGGTTTTGCTCGCCTTCGCCGCGCGCCGGATCTGGCCGATCTCGGCATTCGACAGCAGCGCCGGGATCAGCGGGGTGGCGGCCGGGCAGGCAAGGGGATCGCGCGGCAGGCCGCGCGATTCCAGGTAATCGCCCATCAGGGTCAGCACCGCTGGGACGAGCGGGACGAAGCGTTCCTTCGCGCGCTTGCCGACCACGCGCAGCAACCGGATCGTCCCCAACTCGGGGCCGGCGTAGCGCTCCTGCACGTCGTCCGTGAAAGCACCGCATAGCTCGGCGCGCCGCAGCCCCGTGCTGTATGCAAAGCTGAGCACAAAGCGCATGCGTGTCGCGGCGGCCGTGTCCGGCATCGCGTCGAGGACGCGCATCGCGAAGCGCCACGCGTCGGCGGTCAAGCCGCGCTCGATCCGCAGACGCGACTTCGCGGCCACGCGCCGTTCGTTGCCGGCGGCGTCGTGCGTCGACCCGGTGAACACACGAACCTTCGCGAACGCGTTGTGATCCAGGTACTGCGCGTCGACCAGCTCACCGAAGAATTTCTTAAGCGCGGACAGCGCGTCCTGCCGGCTCTTGACCGATAGCGGTCCGCGGAACGGCCGCCAGCCCAGATCGCCGCGATGTGCAGTGCCGGTCATGACCCATTGGCTGGCCGGCTGCGGGTCGATCAGGAAGCCGTTGATGTAGTCGCGCGCATCGTCGGTGTCGAGGCTCGACAGCGCCTTGCGTTTCACGAAGATCGCCCAGAGCAGCAGCCGTTCGGCTTCGGTGCGGTAGCGTTGCCGGGTGTTCGGATTCTCGTAGTCGGCGAGCCAGAAGTCGATCGCCTCGCGGTCGTTGTTCGCGCGGCTGTTGTTCTTGACCAGATTGCGGTGCGCGCCGCGCGAGCCGTCCAGTTCGGGCGGCAGCAGGAAACGCTCGAGCGGCACGATCGCGGTGACCGGGCCGGCTGCGGCGAGCGGCGGGCCGGGCAGCGCGCGCTCGGACGGGTGGACCTGCACGCCGGCGGCGAGCTGCAGGCCCGCGACGTCCCCGTAGTGGGCGAGCCACGCGGTGAGGCGCCGGGCGCCGATCTCGCCGAGGCGCGGCACGCGTCGATACCAGCGGTAGCCGAGCGTGTTGATGGTCTCGACCAGCTTGCCGATCGTGGTGAGCCCGACGTCGGCCAGGCGCAGCGCGACCGCGGTGTCGAACCAGCCGAGCACGTGGTGCTCGGGGCGCGGATCCTCGACCACCAGGCGTGCGAGCGCCTCGAGCGCCGCCATCTGCCGCGCGCGCAGGCGGGCGTTGCGCCGCTGGCGGCGCAGGGTCGCGCCGGCGTCGCGGTCCGCGCCCGCGTGCCGGGCGGCGAACAGGTCGAGCAACTCCTTTTCCGTATAGAAGCCGTCCGGGTCGTGCTCGGCCGCGAAATCCTCCAGCGACGGCGCGGCGGGCGCCCCGGCATCGGACGCCGGCGTCGCGGCAAGCGCGGCCGGCCGGATCGCGAGCAGTCGGGCGGTCGCGAAGTCCTGGCGCTTGCGCGCCGCGGCGACGAACGCCGTCACCAGCCAGGTGCGGGTCGCGGCGGCCTTGCGCGCGTCGCGCCCGAATTCGAGGTACTGGTCGGCCAGCTCGGCGAGATCCAGCCCTTCCAGGTAACCGCGGAAGAAGGCGAGGTGCTGTAGCCCGATCCGGCGTTGCGCCGCCGCGTCGCGTCGCGCCCGGCGCGAACGCGACTTGCGCTTCGTCGTTGGCGACGTCGGCCGGCGCGGCACGGCCGGCAATTCGCGAAACTCGACATCGAGCACGTCAGGGTCGTCGGCGATCGGCATGGGCGATGGGGAGAGGGATACGAAAACCGTGTTGTTCGATACAGTCCCGCGCGCCGACCGGCGGCCGCGATCCGACGGCGGCGGGGCGGTGGCGCCGCGCCGGTTGCCGGCGACCGGCCGCCGAGCCTTGCCGGCCAAGGCGCGAGCGGGAATGCGCTCGGAAACGGGGCAGTTTGGCCAATAAAGTGAAGGGTAACATAGTAAGGACTATGTTACCCTTTATTTCGAGACAGTTTGGACATACGGTCGCTCACACAGCTAATGTGGTTACTAGTTTTCAACTAATTTTGTTGCTACCGGCGGCCGCCGAGATCTGCTGCCGGCACCACGCTGGCGGCCAGCCTGGCCCGCCTTCCGCCGGAGCCCTGTCGGACGGTTTCCTGGCCGGAGTTTTGTGGCAAAACACACCCGGCGTGATAGCGCCCTTATCTCGCTAGCCCTGATCGCTGTCGGCACCAGCGAACCTGCCGATTGCCCATTGCGATACAAAATTAGTTGAAATCGCGCAGCGGGTTACAACTTTAGTTGACGGCGCAACGCCGATAGACACAACTTTAGATGAAACGGAATTTGGCCTCTCAGCCTTGCGTGACCAGGGTTTGCGGGACATACGGCATCGCGCGAGGGTAGTTACAACTTTGGTTGCGCAAGCGATCAGGGAGGCGAGAGGCGAGAGGCGAGAGGCGAGAGGCGAGAGGCGAGAGGCGAGAGGCGGGAGGCGAGAGGCGAGAGGCGAGCGGCGGGAGGCGAGAGGCGAGCGGCGGGAGGCGAGGGGCGAGAGGCGGGGGGCGGGGGGCGGGAGGCGCGGCGCGCGAAGAGGG